>Ga0209408_1000063_pt1 | contig 87292 bp, 89 predicted proteins | sample AD_UKC107_MetaG_FD_184422 | JGI IMG/M metagenome (GOLD analysis project Ga0209408, IMG submission 184422) | Active sludge microbial communities of municipal wastewater-treating anaerobic digesters from Hong Kong - AD_UKC107_MetaG (SPAdes)... | ecosystem: Engineered > Bioreactor > Anaerobic >... | reverse complement strand
ATTCAACACATTTTTGAGCATTTTTCTTTCACCCAATGGGTGAAAGCTGAATTTTGAAGGAACGTATATTTATCAATGCTTTGAGGGTGGTTTATAAAGTACTGACGTAGAATCTCAGGGTGATATAAAAACTGTAATGCGACTCTTTGAAAAGCTGCTCATTGACACAAAGGAGGGAATGTAATTGTTTGACAACAGTTCTATTATGGTGCTTCTAAATGACGGAAATGAAAATCCAATCCAATTGTTGGAAGTGGATAAAACAACCCAAACCGCTATTTGTAGCAGCTTTGCTGGTGCATCTACGCCATTACTTACGGGAAAGCAAATTGTCCCTTTTGATGGTAGTTATAAACCGAACGAGGATGAAGGGCTTTCAATTTGTAATTTTCACTTACCTGAAATGATAACAGATGCCATCCGGAATCCGCTCGGTCTTCAGACCTTTGCCTATGATAAGAACGCTGAGCCAGATATTAAAGCTGTTTTCATCGGAGTTAGAACTGAAACCAATAACACGGAGATGTTTACGGTTGCTTTTCAGAGATTCCGGAAGGAACAGTATCTGTCCACCAAGAAATTTAGCCTCTTCTTTGAGGAGAATACTTTCAAAAGAGAAAACCGTTGGGGCATAGGAATTACCGATACTGTTGACTGTGTTTTCACACAGGCCGAACTACGTTTCTCATCGTATTTCTATGCTCGTCAGATATTTGACCTAAGCGAATACTATCGTTCTGCCACCGATAGTGAAGTTCATAATTTTAGTAGTTTAGATTTATTGAGTATAACGGATAAAGATCAATTTCAAGCAATGGCTGACACTTGGATACGACGGAAAATCGCAGCAATAAATGATTCCGGTGTCCTTAACCGCAATACTGCGGCAAAAATTAAGAATCTGGCACAGAAGTGCGGCTTAGAGGTCACCGTTGAGAATAAAAAACTGGTTATTCCCGACGATAAGAAAAAATTGAAAGAGATTCTTGGCTTTCTCGATGATGAAGTTTACAAGGGTGCTTTCACTGAGGAAACATACATCACAAACTCAAAGCGTAGGGTGCAATGATATGACAGAGGATGATGCCCGTTAACAAAAGCTTGATGACAAGCCATATGCAAACACGAAAAAGAGGAAAGGATCATTGTTATGCCACAAAAACTTGTTAGCGAAAGTCAAGTCAAGAATGCTCTTAATATTGATTCGTTTCGTAATCTTTCCAAAGACAAGATTATGGAATTTGTCTCGCTTATTCCCAATATGGACAAGGACGTTGCACTCTCAATAATCAACCAGTTCCCAGCCTATTCCGAAATGGCGAGGTGCATGGTCGAGCAGCTTGGAGCGACTTGTGATACTGCTATTGCAGAAAATACTGCAAGCCAAAGCACTGTATACGCAGCATATAGGAAAATTCTTGATGATTTAGGGGAAGTCCTTAAACGTGAAGATATTACTGCCGAAGAACGTGACTCTATATCGAACAAGATGATTGAAATTGCAGATAAAATGGCAGCAAAGGATTCAGAGAGCAAGAATTTTCTTGCTTGGATTGTAAAAAACAAGGAGTATGTAATTGGCGGGGCTTTAATTCTTGGATCGGTTATTTTGGGCGTAAATATCAAAGGGAAAGATATTCCCAAATTGACGAAATAGAATAATGTAGTGCCCGTTAACGATACCCTGCTCGTTAACGAAAGCCCGCCGACAACTGAAAATGGTGCATTGTATCAAAGTAGTGCGGGAAACACAAATAAAAATATCCCGGTTGCAAGACCGGGGTGTTTTTTATTTGAAGTATTAATTGCAGGACTTGAACCTTTCAAGTCCGAACAGCTGCGAAGCAGGTGTTTTACCCTGCACCAAAGGAAATTATTCCGACCTTGTGGTCGGGATTTTTTTATTTATATACTACAGGACTTGAACCTGCAAGTCCGAACAGCTGCGAAGCAGGTGTTTTACCCTGCACCAAATAAAAGAATCCCGGTTATAAGACACATCGAGTTTCCGAAACACTTTCAATTTCATATGATGGATTGAGAACTGCGCCAAGGCGTTCGCTTTGGCGCGGTCAATAATCTTTGGGAGTGTTAATATGGCAATTCCGGCACAACCTTGTGCGTGTTCGCCTTATTCAAATATATGCTGCTGCGGCACTCAAAACGGCATTACCGTCGTCCAGCCGCAGTGTCAGAATCTGCCCGACGGGTCGGTCGTCAACAATCCGGCGTTTGTTTTTGAGCTGAACACGTCGTTTTGGACCTATAAATTCCTGACGGACTGCAACAGCGCAACAAGAGGCATCAGCAATTTCGGCATTCCGATCTGCGCGGAAATCAACGCAGCCAACATTGTTGTGGAAGAAAAAATAGACGGATGCGGCTTATATGCTGTTGTCCCGTTTGAACTGATAAAAAATGATCCGAATTTCGGCCCGGCTCCGAACGGGTTTCAATATTTGAAAGTCGAGACGAACAACCGTTTTGACAAAGGATTAAGCGTTGAATACCGAATCGGTATCATCGGAAATTATACCGAAGAGGCTCAATCTGTTAAAATAAAAGCCGCGGGGGTGGTTTATACGTTTGGTTGCACCGACTGTTTTATCGTTCCGGGCTGCAATCCGGCCGGCAAACTGCTTTTATCCAAACAATGCGGCAAGGTGATCGTCAATAATCAAGCGACGCTCCAATTCGTCGTCCATGTCGACAACATCGGCGACGGGGCGTTGGATCTTGTTCAATTCAACGATATTATTGTGATCCCGACACAGTTTACCATCGGGCCCGTGACAGTGAATCCTTCAACGCTCAGTGTCGTTATCCGCACGGGGCAGGTGGAAATCAGCGGTAATTTGGGGACAATTGAACCGGGCGGAAGAGTCACGGTGACTTATTTTATACCGGTTTTGAGTTTCAGCAACCCGGGTAGCTACTCGGTTGCCAATATGGCAAGGGTTGCCGCCACCGGTACCGAGTCGTCCGTGATGTGCAAAACAACACTGGATGTTGTCAAGTTAAGCGCCGGGAAATGCTGCACGGTCAACGGCAATAACGGCACGTTTAATCTGACAATTGCAGGTGTTGGGGATTCCCCCGATGTGATTGTCGATATTTTTGATCGGATGAGAATTCCGACCGGCATAACGGTGCAGTTTTCGAGCTTTAACGGGTGCGAAGCGTATTACACGGACACGCAGACGCCGATTCCGCTGAATGTGAATCTTGCGGGACCGATCGGCATTGAAATCATCTGCAAAAACGCATTGGTGCCTTCCGGCGGCAGTTTCGTCAAATCAATCAGTTATACGCTGGTTTCCAGTGCGGTTGTCGGCACGACCAGCATTGCAAATTCGATTGTCGGGGTGACGCCTCTGGATTTGGGGAATATCATCTACGAAGGGATTGATAATCTGCCGGCTGTCGCAAGTATTTCCGTGGAACTTGTGCAGGGTTGTAATACGCCCTGCGATTGACGGTACACGTAAAAACAGGACCTGTCCGAAAACGGGTGGGTCCTGTTTTTGTAAGGATGATTTATTGGTTTTCTTCCGCGATGATGGCGTTATAGGTCTTTTCGTCGAGCTGGTAGCGTTGGACGAGCAGGATGCCCGCGGCAAAGATCACGGCGGGGATCGGGCCGATCAGGAGCCGGATGGTGAAGAGCGCGGAATCCGTCTGGTCAACGACGTTCGGCACAAAGCTGGCGAGGCCCAAGAACGCGCCTGAGAGGGCTGCCGCGACTGCGACGCCGATTTTGGAAAAGAAGGTCCACATGCCGTAATAAGCGCCCTCCTTGCGGATTTTTGTCTGCACTGCGTCCACTTCCACCACGTCGGGCAGCATGGCAAAGGGCGGCACATAGGCAAAACCGAGACCGACGCCGGCAATGGCCATCACGACAAACGTAAAAGTCATTCCCAGAATGTGCGCAAAGAAAAACATCGCAAGGCAGCAGACCGCGAGGATGCCGAGCGCGAGCTGATAAGTACGTTTTTTGCCGATTTTCTTAGAGATCTGAACCGAGATTGGGATGCAGACCATTGCGACTCCGAGTAATAAAATCATGGCGACTGTGGTCATGCCTTCGTTTTGATAGATGTATTTGAAGTAATAGACCAGCATGGACTGGACAAAGGTGAGACCGGTGAGGTTCAGGGTATAGACTGCGGCGAGCCGCATATAGTGTTTATTTTTAAAGACCACCGCGAAGGTGGAAAAGAATTTTTGTTTCGGAATGACCTGGTTTTGTGCGGATTCGCGAACCGTGAAGAACGTAATCAGAATCGTCCCGGCCATGATGATGCCGAAAATCAAACCGACATTGGAATAACCCTTGTGGCTGTCGCTCGCCGCATTCACGATGGGCAGCACGACCGCCGCGCCCAATATGGTGCCGATGACCGCAAAGCTGAAACGGAAGCCGTTGAGTGACGTTCGCTCCTTAAAGTCCTTGGTCAGATCAGGGGTCAGCGAGCCGTAGGGGATGTTGACAACGGTATAGGCGGTATTCAACAGGCAGAGCGCAAAAATGACCCAGATGAATCCGGCGGTTTGCCTGTTCTGAAAATCGGGCGCGGAGAAGAAAAACCACATCGCCAGCAACAGCGGCAATGCGCCGAACAGAAAATAGGGACGGCGGCGGCCCCAACGGGAACGGGTGCGGTCGGAGAGATAGCCCATCGTCGGGTCGGTGACCGCATCCCAGAACTTGCCGATCAAAATGGCGGCGCCGGCTAGCGCCGAGGCGATGCCCACCGTATCGGTCAGGTAGATCAGCGAATAAAATCCCATGGCGGTGAAAAAGAGATTTCCGCCGAGGTCGCCGATCCCAAAGCCCATTTTTACGCGCAGTGGAAGTTTGGAGGATTTTGTTGCGGGGGCTGTCAATTCGTCATTCTGTTTCATGGTGATACCTCTTTATACAAGTTTCGAATTTGCGGGCAAGTTCGTCGGTGATTTCGCAGGCGGTTTCTTTCGGGCTTTTGCGGTAGTCGGGGAGGCGTTCGGTGAGGTTCAGGCAGGAATCCGGGACGATCACCGCTTTTTTGCGGATGACATTGGGCCGGTTATTGATATTGCCGCCCATGAGGCGGTTGACGAGGTCTTCCAGATTGATGGTGATTTCGACGATTCGGTCAAAGGAGATGTTTTGCGCGTTCAGATAATTGATATCGTGATAGGACATCAGATCCACCAATTCCATATGGCGCATCGCAAACCAGGCCTCTCCGGCGCGCCGATGCGCCAAAGCGGCTTCCAATCGGGGTAATTGGTCGATTTGATATTCCGGGCAGATGCGGTCCCAACACTCCAGCCGCACCCGATACATGCGCTGTACCAAATCGTCGTTTCTCGGCGCCAGCCCCAACAAATGCTCCGCTGTTTTTAACGCAAACGGCTGTAGCGCTTCCCAGCGGCGCTGTCTGTCCGCCGGCTCGTTTTCCTGCTCCGGCGCGTTATGCGGCTGATAGCCGAGGGTGGCGTAATATTCCTCCGCGATGCAAAGAACCCGATTGTCGATGGCTTCAATGCGCGTCAGAAGATCGGGCAGTTCGTCTTTGTTATTTTCGGAGGCGGGATTGAGGCCGCAGAGGGATTCCACGCGGGTAAGCGCCGCCTTGATTTTCTTTTGATCCCGCAGATCGTATTGATAATGGACGGAGATCGGCAAAACGCAGACCTTTTCCGGGCGGGCGGCTTTGGCCAATTCGGCGGCGCACCAAAAACCGATGCGGATCGTGCCCTGTTCGATTCTCGGGAGGGTTTCGCTGTGGTAGGACACCTGACCTTCGGGGGCGATTTCGAGCGGAGACGTGCCGTCGCGGAGGATATTTCTGATATTTTTAATGCTTGCGGGTTCGTATTTGACGTGATAGACCGGCAATGCACCCGCGCGCGGCAGGATGAACCGGATGAACGCTCCGCCCCAGAGCGGAACGGCATAATCGTGGACAAGCCGGAGCTGCGGTCTTTTGAGAAGCGGCGTTTTGGCTTTTTTGGCGTAGCGCGGCAGGAGATTTTCGAATACATGGAACAGAAGCTGGGGCTCGTCGCCGTAGGGATGGCGGAAAGCGACAATCAGGCGCGTCCGTTTTTCCTGAAAATCGCGGATGGCCTCTGTGATTTTTTCCGGGGTGCGAATCTCGATTTTACGGAAAGACAAAACAAAACGGAGATAAAACGGCATTAAAAAACAGCCTATCAAAACAAAAGGCGCGGAAATACGCGAAGGCGCCAGACGTTTTCGCGTGCGCGCTTTGGAAATCGGTTTCGCAACCAGTCTCATTTTCGACATAATTCCCCCGATATCGCGGTTATTTTACTCATTTTAGCAAAGGAAACGAGGGGTGTCAAGCAATCGGGGGGAGGTTGTATGATTCCGATTTCATTAAAATTCGGCGGCACCAGGACAATATCGGTCAGTTCGTGAATTTCAGCAGTTTTAAATTCAATACCGTGGCCAGAATTCCGAGAATCGCAAAGGAACCGGCCAGACCGAGCGATTGAGCGCGCGGAACGATGATACCGAGCGAGTTTTGAAAGACGGTTTGGACGATCGCGCAAGCGCCGACTCCGCTTAAAAACGTGAGAAAGACGGGAGCCGTTTTGTAACCGATCTTCTTTTTTTGCAGCAGAGCAATGCCGCAGAAAAGCAGAGACGGAAGGACGATCGCCAGGTCGAATGCAAAAACCGGTTCGGTCGTGTAAATTTCGATGGTTTGAAGCGGCTGTCCCGTGAAGACGGTCGGAATGATCAGTGCAAGCCAAACCAGAGCCGAACAGCTGCCGGCCAGCAGAAAAATCCCCGTACCGGTCAGACGTTTTTCGTAAAGCCGGGGCTGAAAGATTTCGGTGTTCAACAGATATCGAAAAGACAGTATAAACGCAAACAGTGAACTTGAAAACTGCAGAATATACAGTAAAAACAGCCGGTTGAAACTCATACCCAATATTAAGCAGGCGGAAGCATAGAGAATAATCAGCAGCAGTCCCGACCGCAGGGTTGCAAACGCTTTTTTCTTTCCACAAAGCGGCAGAACGGCAAGCAGAATCAAGCTGACAATGATGACGACGGCATCCGTACCTTTTGCGGCCCCGGCTTTCAAAAGTGAATCGTTCGCATAGACGCCGTCTCCGTATAGAATGATTTTCTGTCCGTAGATATTTTCGACGGTTCGCCGAGTTCCGTCGTCTGCATAAAAAATGCCGGCACAGGCGGAAATGACGGAAGACAAAGCGGCGATTGCCGACAGACCGGGCAATGCTTTTTTCATCGGGGGAGCCTCTTTCAACGGGATTTCAGACGGTTTTTTATTTTGCGGAGTTTTCTTCAGCGCCGACCACAACCGTGCAGCAGTCGCCGGTCATCAAGGTGCTTTTCACGGCGATGCATCCGGCGTCTATTTTGCCGACGTCGGACAACATGGCGATCATGGGGTCAAGGCACCATCCGCGGCAGGGATTTGCTCCGCCCATTTTCTTGGACAAGGCACAGAGTTTGCAGGAAGTCGCCGTTGCAATACAGCCATTCTCCGTCTTTTGAACCGTCCAATTCGCACAGCTGTAAATCTCCGAGAGCTTTAAAAAGACGTCTTCAACGGTTTCAATCCCCAGCTGCTGATTCAGATAAGGCGCCGTTGATGTCTGCCGCGCTTTCCGCTTCTCGACAACTGTCTCCAGTGTCTTCAATCCGGCATAGGTATTGACGGTTTCTGCGACGGAGGCCGCGTAAGTGTTTTGCAGCAGGGCAAGTCGCTTTTCGATTTCCATGTTTCTTTTCTCCTTAACATATTATAACGTTCGTTAGAAAAAGGGACAATATAAATCGGCATTCGTATGCCGATCGAAACGGGGATGGGGCTGAATGCAATTACAGGAAGCTGTGAAGAACGACTGCGATTTCCTCCCGAATCTCGTTTTTGGGCAGATATCTGTTTTTGACGACGATGCTTTCGATCATCGTCTCCAGCAGATGTATCAGGGTTCTGACGACTGCCGCGGCGTTGTCCGCGTTTTTCAGATAGGGCAGAAGCAGGTTATAATGTCTGGGGAAAATGGTCTTTTCCCATTTGTCCATGATGCCCATCAATTCCTCGTCGCCGTCAAAAGAGAGATAGACCTTTGTTCCGAGCCGGTAAACCTGTCGGTCATAATTGCTCAGGGAGTTCAGGCTGAAGACAAACTTGGTATAAAAATCTACCGGATTGTCGATTTTCAGCGACGAGGCCTGCCTGCGGACTAGATCAAAAAATTCTTTTTTTATGATTTCGTCAAACAGTTCCTTTTTGCTTTTATAGTAATAATAGATCATCGGCAGCGAGCAATTCACGTCGTCGGCGATATGGCGTATCGTCGTTCCGTAATATCCGCTGTCGTTGAAATGTCTGACCGCCGCCTCTTTGATTCGGGTTTTTAAATCCTGATCCGCCATAACGCACGTCCTTAATCTAACGTTCGTTAGTATTTTATCACAATAAATTTCCTTTTGCAAGAGTTTCTTAAAGTTTTGAATATTTACGGTTTACTGAAAAAGGGAAAACATTGAAAATTCCCTTTATACCGGTTTGCTTTTAATTTAGCAGCACGAAAATTTATTTACAGATCGATGGTGTATTCTTTGGGGATGGCGGCCAACTCGCGGTTGTGGGCGTTTTTATGGTCTTGCGGGGCAGCCGCGTAGGGAATCGCGCGGCAGAGTTCCATTCTGCTGTCCATCATAGCGCGGATTTCCGCCGGATCCGCCGCCGGTTTGGAGGCCATTTCGATATACGCATTCAACAGTTCTCTCAATTCGGCGCAGCGCGGATTTTTCGGGTCGTATGTATTGGCGGTTTCCGGGAAACTGTCGTAATAGTAATATTTTCTGTCATAGACCGAGTAGACCAGTTTGTCATGATCGGAGGCGATCATATACAGAGCGATCTCACCTCTTTCATACTGCGAGTAGATATAATCGTGTCGGTCTTTGAAGATATTGATACCGTCAAATTCTCCGTCCTTGTGTCGGATGCCCGCCCAATCGAGCAGCGTCGGCTCGATATCGACCAGCGAGACCGGATCGGTTCTGTGTTCGGAAGATTTGCCGGGAACGCGGATCAGCAGCGGTACGCGGGCGGCGGCATCAATCATGGAGCGTTTTCCGTAGCAGTTATAGTCGCCTAAAAAGTCGCCGTGGTCGGAGGTGAATACAATCAGGGTGTCGTCATAAAGCCCCCGCTCTTTGAGTGCGGCGACGATGCGGCCGATCTGATAATCGACAAAGGAGATACAGGCATAATAGTGGTTGATCGTCTGATTGACGAGGTGTTTGTCGATGCCGGCGCTGAGTCCTTTATAACGGTTTTGAGTTAAATTGGACCAAGTCAGCATATTTTTGCTGTCCTCGGGGACGTTCGGCACAACGGCTTGGTATTTCCGGTAGAGTTTGTTCCAGGGTGCGGGCGGCGCAAACGGCGGGTGGGGATGGATGAACGAGGACATCAGGAAAAAGGGTTTATCGCCGCTGTAATTTTTGATAAAGTCGATGCTGCGGTCGCCGATCCAAGCCGTGGGGTGGTCTTTGGCGGGCAGCTGTGAAACTTGGGGGATGTAATACATCTCTCCGCGCTGACCGTTATAATCAAAGACGTTGGTATAGCCCTTCTTGAGCAGATCGTTGCCGTAGGTGTCGTCTTTTTCGAGGAATTCCTCCTGCGAAAAACGTTCGCTGTAACCGTGCAGCCCATAGGGATCGAACGGGAAGTGCATTTTGCCGATGCCGCAGGTGTGATAGCCGTTGGCGGTCAGGCGGGCATACATGCCGTCGCCTTCGTAATCGCCGTGGTGCGCGTTTTCGCCGCAGCCGGTATGTGCCGGATACAGGCCGGTCATCATGCTGTAACGCGCCGGAACGCAGACGGGCGAAGGCGTATAGCAGCGGTCAAACACCACAGATTCCCGCGCCAGTTCGTCGAGATGCGGCGTCTGGATCACCGGGTTGCCGAGTTCGTGAATACAATCGGCGCGCATCTGGTCGGTAAAAAATAATAGAATGTTTTTCGGTTTCATGATAACTCCTTTGCGTTTATATCTGATATGTCTATTATATTTTATAGCGGACTTAATTTCAAGGGCAATCTGTTATATGGTATAATAAGCAAAAATTATCAAGCATTGCTTTGGAAGATGCAGTATAATCAATTCGGCGGTGATGAGATGTGAACGGTACCGAGGTCATTCAAAAGGCGATCAACTTTTGCGAAGAAAATCTGACCGGTGAGATCACCGTAGAAGAACTGGCTGCACAGTCGGGCTATTCGGTCTATCACTTCTGCCGTATGTTTCAGCAGGCGGTCGGGTGCGGGCCGATGGAGTATCTGCGCAAGCGGCGTCTGTCCGAGGCCGCCGTCGCCATCGCCGACAGCCGCGACTACATCAAGGACGTCGGGTTTGACTGGGGCTTCAATTCTCACGAGAATTTTGTAAGGGCGTTTCGGGCACAGTTCGGCGTATCGCCGTCCCAGTTCCGTCAGACGCAGAGCAGCTTGAATCTGGTTCACCCCGTCCGGCTGGGAGAGCGGCGCTTTGAAATCCCGGGGCCTGTCGTGCGGTTTGCCGTCAAACCCGCTTTCAAACTCGCGGGATTTGCCTGCCGCACAACATTTCGCAAAGGTGCAAACGGGAAGGACGCGCCCTGCCACTGGAACCGATACCACGCCGAGCGGCTGTATGAGCAAATCGGAAAGCCGACCGACCCCGCGACGCGGTGGGATATCGGAATACTGTTCGATTATGATGAAAAAACAAGCGATATCTCTTATCTGATCGGCATTGAGGTGGATGATTTCGACGGCGTGAATCCCGAATGCACGTGGCTGATGATTCCCTCGGCACAGTATGCGGTTTTCAACACGCCGCCCGCGACCACCGAGACGTTTGTCGAGACGATCCACCGAACATGGGGGTATATCAACTGCGTGTGGTTCCCACAGACGGGGTTTTCGCGCCTGAAGACGCATGAGTTCGAGACTTACTGCGAGATGTCGCATACCTACTCCGAAGAGATTTGGATTCCGATCGGAAAATAAAAATTGTCATCCTGAGCGGAGCGTAGCGGAGTCGAAGGATCTCGTCACCATGAAGTTCACGGCAACATTATCCACAGGCTATTATCAGTCCGAGATTCTTCGACTCGCGCACCTCTGGCGCGCTTCGCTCAGAATGACAACAACGAGTAAGAAAGGAAAAAAGATCATGAAAATTTTAAAAGATGTACCCACGTACGAATACAAAGAACCTTTGTTTGAATGCGTCCGGGTGACGATGAACTATCTTGGGGAGACCTATTCGCCTGAGTACATCCAGGGGATTGCGGGGGCTGCGTTTCGCATTGCAACCGGATGCCCGAGCCGCCCGACCTGCTGCATGCTGATGTGGACGCCCGATCTGGTCAAACTGCTCGGGTATGACTGTAAAGATGTTCCCTGCTTCGGGCCGAACGGCGAAAGGCAGACCGATCAAATGATTGAGGCGGTCAAGGAACAGATCGGCGCGGGCAGGCCGGTGATTGTCTGGCATGCGATGACCAGCGCCGAGTGGGACGTTGTCTGCGGTTACGACGAGGAGAATAAACTCTTTTTCGGCAGGGGATCGTATTGGCTTGGAGCAAAGGAATACCATGCCGAGGCTTGGGATCGGGCTGAAAAGGCGGTTGATATCTGCCCGGCATTCGGAGCGGTCGTAATCGGCGAGAAGGTGCGGGAATTTAATGCTCGAGCCGCCGAGATTAACGCGTTGAACGACGCCGTCGCGCATGCAAGAACCGTCAAAGATAAGCCCGAGGAGGGCGGCTGGTATTCCTACGAGGGTATTCAGGCGTTTCAGAAGTGGGCGGAGGCCTACGGCAAGCCCGGAAAAGACCGCGACCTTGCGGACGCTTATTGCTATGATATCTACCACTCAACCCACACCGCAGCACCCGGATTTTTGCGCGAGATTGCGGGACATTTCGGTGCAAAGGCGAAAGAACAGCTTGAAAAGGCTGCGGATTATATGGAGCAGGAGGCCAAAGCGTTTGCCGCCTGCGAACCGTATTTAGGTTGGAGATCGCCGTGGGGCGTAGACGAAAACCGCAGCAAGGCGGTCGCACCGATTTTGGCCGAGGTCGCTGAACTTTATGAAAAAGCCATCACCTGCATTGAAAAAGGGATTGCGGAGAAGTACAAATAGGAGCAAATTGTAATGGAAAACGAGCGCGCCGGTTTTACCGACGCGCTTAATTAATCACAAAAGGCATTCATAAGTCCGAGATTCTTCAGACTCCAAGGAACATCTTCGATGTTCCCCGGAAGAATTTTTCAATATAAAAATTCTTCAAGCACGCCTTTGGCGTGCTACGCTCAGAATGATATTTTTATATCTTTCGGATAAATCACAATTAGTGTCCCCTCACGGACGGAGATTTCAGAATTGACACCGGTGAATTCGTTGCTGACGCCTAAGGGATAGGTGTTATATAGCGACGCGTCGGTGAGCGGGTATTTCAAACCGCGCTCATAGACGTCGGTGCAGGTTTCGGTGTGTGCGAAAGCCGAAACAACTCCATGTGCAGAGGCCGGAAAGTTAATTTTATCGTTGTGAATGGCTGTGATCACCGTGTCGCGGTCGAACAGGCAGCCCTTGCAGCCGTTTTGCGCCAGATCGGCGATGCACTGGATATTGGCAAGGGTGTGATCAAGGCGTCCGCCCGTGCCGCCGTAAATATGAAAGACGCGATAACCGCGGTTTTTGCCCTCACGCAGCGCGGCGACCATGTCGGTGTCGTCTTTCACTTTAGGCAGGACGACGGTCTTGAGTTCGGAGGACGGTTTTTTGGTCAGTGAATCGAAGTCGCCGACCAAAAGATGGGGGGTGAGGCCGTGCTGTTCGAGATAGGTCAATCCGCCGTCTGCGGCGATGACCAGATCGCCGGAAACGGGAACGGGCGGCGGGCCGTAATGTTCGCCCGCGCCGAAAATATAACAGATCGGATTTTGCATGGCCGCGCCTCCTTTCGATGAACTGTGACTATTATAACGCGAAAAGGCGGGAATTGGCAAGAGAGGGGGAAAAAGGATGAATCATATTTGACCACTCCGTCAAGTCCGCGCCAGCGGACTTACCACCCCTAAGGCGTCGCTTGCGACACCATGTAGAGGGGAATAAAAGAACCACTCCGACGCTACGCGCCATCCCCCATAAAGGAAATTTTTAGAGATAACGGGAAAACAGGAAGCGGAATAATTATTCAATGCAAAATATCAAAAAACAATAAATATTAAAGATTATGCAAAATATATGCGCAAAAACCATAAAAATTATTGAATTGTATAAAACGATTTGGTATAATTTATCTATTCTTTCTTATGTATACAATGGCGTGTACATAAAACGCAAAGAAGGAAAAAGTTCGGGTCTTTTGTTTTACCGCTTTGAACCGGACATCCAAAAATTTAATAAAGGAAGGACATAAGTATGATCCAGTATCCGAAGAACAATGACGTTCTGAACACGGTCAATCGCGGCAACCCTGCAGAATCGGGGCTTTGTACCCTATGCCGCGCCGACTGCACCGGTAAATGCGAGACCTGGATGTCGAGCATGAAGGGCAGAAAGCTTCTCTATCCCCGCGATTTCGGGGCCATTACCGCAGGCAGCGGCAACACGATTCACGAGGGCGTCAGTTACAGCGCACTGCGTATTCAGGGGTACAGCTATGGCGCACACGGACTGCCCAAGGGCCTTTCCAACAGTGCTGACGACTGCATTTTTCCCAATGTCTCGACCGAGACGGCTTTTGGGAAAGCTGTTAAGACCAAATCCCGCGTCCCAATGATGACCGGCGCGCTCGGCTCCACCTTTATTGCGGCGAAATACTGGGAATCGTTCGCCATCGGAGCGGCTATCGTCGGCTTCCCGATCGTCATCGGCGAAAACGTGGTCGGCATCGACAAGGAAGCCGTCCTGAAAAACGGGCGAATCATTAAAGCGCCGGAACTCGAGCGCAGAATTGACGTTTACTTAAAATACTACGACGGGTACGGCGCGATCATCGTACAGATGAATGTCGAGGATACCCGCAACGGCGTCGCCGAATATCTGATCGAAAAATACGGCGACAAGGTCATCATCGAACTCAAATGGGGTCAGGGCGCCAAGGACATCGGCGGCGAGATTCAGGTCACGAGTTTGGAGTATGCGCTGTTTTTGAAAGACCGCGGCTACATCGTCGATCCCGACCCGAGAAAACCCCATGTGCAGGAGGCGTTTAAGAGCGGCGCGATCAAGTCGTTTGCGCGCCACAGCCGCCTCGGATATACCGATAAAGACAACTGGATGCAGGTGCGCGAGGACTTTATGACCGAAATCGCCTACCTGAGAAAACTCGGATACAAGCGCATTACGCTCAAGACCGGCTCCTACGGCATGGAAGCGCTGGCGATGTCGATCAAATTCGCCACAGAGGCCAAGCTTGACCTGTTGACCGTCGACGGTTCGGGCGGCGGCACCGGCATGAGTCCGTGGAACATGATGGAGAACTGGGGCGTGCCATCCATTCAACTGCACTCCAAAGCGTATGAATATGCGCAGTTATTGGCCGGAAAAGGCGCGGATGTCGTCGATATGGCGTTCGCGGGTGGCCTTGCCAGAGAAGATCACATCTTTAAAGCGCTGGCACTCGGCGCGCCGTTTACCAAACTGGTCTGCATGGGCCGCGCGCTGATGATCCCCGGATTCGTCGGGGCAAACATCGAGGGCGTGCTGCATCCCGAACGCAAAGAAGCGCTCAACGGCAACTGGGCCGAACTGCCCAAGACCGTTTCGAGCGAATTCGGCACGACGCCGGAGGAGATTTTCGCGGGTTATTTCGACGTGAAAAACAAACTTGGCGCAGATGAGATGAAAAAGATTCCGCTGGGCGCGATCGGCGTCTGGACGCTGGCCGACAAGCTGACCGCAGGACTGCAGCAGCTGATGGCGGGTGCGCGCAAGTTCAACGTCTCGGCAATTTCGCGCGACGACCTGTTCGCCGCAAACCGCGAGACCGCCAAGGAGACCGGCATTACCTACATCACCGACGCGGGCGACGAGACCGCCAAAAAAATATTAAGCTTCTGATTTTGTTTTCTATAAACAACTCCTCTTAACACAAAACCCCCGCTGCAGCGGGGGTTTTGCGTTTTAAAGGATGGTTTTTAGTTTCATGAGCCCGAGATCCTTCGGCTTCGTGCAAAATGCGTTTTTTAATGATGTATCACACATTATTTCGCACTTCGCTATCATGATAAATCTATATTCAATCCGACGGGGCAATGGTCGCTGCCCATGACGTCGGAGAGAATGACGCTGTCTTTGATGTATTTGGAGAGGCGTTCCGAGACCAGAAAATAATCGATGCGCCAGCCGGCGTTATGTTCCCGGGCTTTGAACATATATGACCACCAGGTGTAAGCACCGATTTGATCGGGATATAGCATACGGAAAGAATCGACGAAGCCCGATTCTAAAAGCAGGGTCAGTTTTTCGCGCTCCTCGTTGGTAAAACCTGCGCTGCCCATGTTCGGCTTTGGGTTTTTTAAGTCGATCTCTTGATGCGCGACATTCAGGTCGCCGCAGACGATCACGGGCTTTTGTTGATCGAGGGCGGTCAGGTATGTACGAAACGCGTCTTCCCAGAGCATCCGATAGGGCAGGCGGGCCAGCTCGTTTTGGGAATTGGGCGAATAGACGGTGACGAAATAAAAGGTGTCGAACTCCAGCGTAATCACGCGGCCCTCGCCCGAGTGTTCGGCGGTGCCGAAATCGTAGGAGACGGAGAGCGGTTCGAGGCGGGTGAACACCGCGGTGCCGGAATAGCCCTTTTTGTCGGCGCTGTTCCAATAGGAGGTGTAGCCCTCGAATTCGATGTTGGCCTGCTCGCGCTGCATCTTGGTCTCCTGCACGCAGAAGATATCGGCGTCGGCGGCGGCAAAAAATTCGGGAAATCCCTTATTCATCACGGCGCGCAGGCCGTTGACGTTCCATGAGATAAATTTCATAATATTTTCCGTCCCTAATAATATTTTCGATTTAATTATACAATAAACGAGCACTTCAGGCAAGGATTGACGATATTTGTTTTCTTTCACAGTAAAACATGATATAATCGGCACAGAGCATATTCGGAGGGATCTGCCGCCGCCATGAGGTTGAATTTTGCGGTTTATGCGGTGAATACCCCTGTGTCCGGTATGGCGGTATCGATCTTTACGACTCCTTTATCACCCATCAAAACCAACTGACGAATTTCGAGAGGATCAAGAAAATCGGGTTTGAGGTCTATCGTGCGGAATTAAACCGAAAAGTTATGCTGTTGACCGAATTGTTGGAAAATTTCGACGACGGAAAAAGAAAGAGTTATTTTTGCCTCGCGGTCAATCTGCTGGATTTAACGGATACCGAATCCGTTATGGCTCAGCTTGAGAATCTCGATCGGCAGAGTTCTTCCAAAGAAAAAGCTTCTGCGGCGGTCAGGTTGTTTGAGGAAATTGCTCAAAAACACGGTGTGATATTAAAATTGCGAAAGCCGCCGGAAAAAGAAACAAGGGGAAAAGCATTATGAAATACGCCATTTTGGTTCATCCGGGACACAACCGGGTTTATTTCGAGACGGCTTTAAAACTGTCGTTGTCGGAGTTTGAAATTGCGGCACAAAGGTTCACCGTTTCATGTAAAACGCCGCAGAATCTAAACATCGGTGGTGTACAGTATCTTTTGTTTGAAACGGCGGGAGAGCTGACGGCGGGAGATGTCAAGATCGTCTCGGAACTGTCGTTTGTCTATGCGCTGTTTGCGCTGGAGGGTGAAGACGGAAATTTGCGTTTGAGACCGATTGCGCGCACCGACGAGCACTTTGTCGACGAGGGTATCAGTGCGATGTTGAAATATTCCGGTAAGACTAATGAGATTTTCACGCGCATGATGATCAACATTGCACGGTATACCCAGTCCTGCGAGGAACCGTTGAAACTGCTTGACCCACTTGCCGGAAAAGGCACGACGCTGTTCGAGGGATTAGTTAAGGGTTATGATGTGTACGGCATCGAGATCGGCGAGAAGGTGACTGCGGAGGCAAGCCGGTTTTTACAGAAGTTCCTTGAGACCGCAAAATATAAGTTTGAATATAAAACCATACGCCTATCGGGTGCAAATAAATCGTTCACCGCGCAGCGCCATACTTTTATAATTGCGCGCAACAGACAGGAACAGAAAGACGGAAACAGCAAAACGGCGGAACTGATCGCCGGAAACGCGCAGTATGCGGTGCAATATTATAAAAAGAATTTTTTTCACATGATTGTCGGCGACCTGCCCTACGGGGTGCAGCATGCCAATGTGACCGATGAAAAACAATCGGCCATGACCCGCAATCCCGCCGAACTGCTGAAAGCCTGCCTGCCGGGGTGGGCAGAAGTGCTGCGTCCGGGCGGCTGCATGGTGTTTTCGTGGAACAACAATGTGCTTGCCCGTGAGAAAATGACGGAGATTTTAAAAAAAGCCGGACTGAACGTTTTGAACGAGGGCCCTTATGCGCAGTTTGAACACCGGGTCGATCAGGCCATTTTGAGAGACATCATTGTGGCGAAAAAGTAAAACAAAATATTGACAAAATCTCTCTGAAGCGCTAAAATGTTACCGTTTCTATTGGCAGAAAGAGGGAAAGAATTTGAAAAAAAGTGTATCTATTTTGTTGAGCGTTGTGATGGCGCTGGGTTTGGCGTGCTTTTCGGGGTGCCAAACCGCACCGAAATCCGAAAGAACCGACATTGTAGTGATCAGTGATCTGCATCTGTATGTGGACGACACTTATGAGAGAACCGAATATGACCAGCAGGTTATTGCGGACTTTTTGGAAATGATCAGAACATCCGAGACGGTTGCGGAACTGGTGATCAACGGTGATTTATTCGATCAGTGGGTCGTTCCGCTGGACTACGAAATTTCCGACATGGCCTCGTTTGACGATTTGATTGCGGCAAACAATCAGGTGATTGTGGATGCGATCAACGCAATCATCACCGACGGTGAGATCAAGGTGACTTTTGTGCCCGGCAACCACGACATGACCTTTGACGCGCAGGAAGCCGAACGGGTGTTCCCCGGCATCAATCAGGCGCGGGATGCCGTGGGCTTGGGTACTTATACGGCGATGGGCGGCGAAATCGCGATCGAACACGGAGATCGGTATAATTTCGTTTGTGGCCCGGACCCCATCTCAAACCGTGATATCACACAAAGCGATTCGATTGTGCCCGTCGGGTATTTTTTCACCCGAATCGCAGTGACCTCGGCGCAGGAAAAAGTGACGGTTTCGGCCGATATCGTCCCGCCCATTGCGCAGGATATGATTGACCAGTCGCAGATGAACCGATATTTTAACTACATGAGCTGGGCGGCTGTTTTATCGCAGCTTCCGCTTTCGGAGTATTATGCCGACAAGATCATTAAGACCAATTTCGACGGCTATACCGACACCTATGCAATTGCCGACCTGCTGCCTTATCTGACCGAAGACGGCACAATCGAGGCAAATTTATACGGCGACGTCGCCGACAACTGGGCCGAACGTCAGCAACTGAACAATGTGGCCGTGCCCATCGACGTTGTCACTGCTATGATGAACGCCGGTTCGAATGATTTTACCGACTCGTTGGCACAAACCGAGTATTTTGATGCGGGTTCACCGGCGAGAATCGTGGTATTCAGCCACACGCACGCCGCCAAGATCACCGTTTCGACCAATGCGGCCGGTCAGAAAGTGATCTATGCCAACAGCGGTTCATGGCGGGATAGCGCACCCGATTATCCGGTGAACACCTATCTGATTATCACACCGGCAAAGGAAGAAACGGCAACCACGGTGAGTTTGTATCAGTATTCGGCTGACGGCACGACAACACTTTTACAGCAAGAGACCCTCGCAGACTAAATAAATATAAAACAAGCAGGCGGCAGGTGAATACCTGCCGCCTGTTCGGCGTTATATAAAGCCATGATATGTCTGAGATTTTTCGACTTCGCTCAGAATGACAAAATCCACGCCTTGACAACCGCAGGTTGCTTTTTGAGAACCCGGCGGGTGGTGGTATTCTTGACGGAAAACGATTATAATGAATTTGAACTTTGAAATCCGACGGGAAAGGTGATCAATAATATGACAATCGGAAGCAAAATTTCGGCGCTGCGCGCCAAATCCGGACTGACACAGGAGGAACTTGCCGATATTCTGCATGTCTCCAGACAGGCGGTTCAAAAATGGGAATCGGATACGACAAGACCGGAACTGGACAAGCTCGTAGCGATTGCCGAATACTTCAATATCACTCTGGACGGGCTGGTATGCGCCAAAACTGCCGCCAACAACGATGAGGAACTGCGTTTCAACCGTGAGTTCGTGCCGAGTTATGCCGATATGCATGGTTGGGAGGTCTACTCCGCCAATATCCAAATCGAATGTCAGCAGATGCATGACGAGGGGTATGATATTGAACCCTATAAAAAACTGGCCAACGAGATCGGCTTGCTGCCACCCGGAAAACCCCGCGAGGAGATGGCCGAGAGTTTATTCAGCCTTTTAAAAAGCTGCAAAAAGCGGGAGGGTTATACATTCAACGAACCGTCCGATCTGGAAGGTATCCGCGCCCTGTGCGAGGGCAGCTCGGATAAAGCCGTCCCGGTTGAGGCGGAGACGCTGAGTGAAAAAATCAAGGGCGCATGGTTGGGACGGATCGCGGGTTGTTTGCTGGGGAAACCGATTGAGGGCATTCGCACCAAGGAATTGATCCCAATGCTCAAAGAGACCGGAAACTATCCGATGCACCGCTATATCGTCTCGGATGAGATCACCGGCGAAATTGCCGCGAAATATACGTTCCCGCTTCAAAAGCGCTGTTATGCAAAGACCATCCCGAATGCGCCGTCCGACGACGATACCAACTATACGGTGATGGCGGCGACCCGGCTGATCGAGAAATACGGGCGGGATTTTCAGCCGATTGACGTGGCCAAATGCTGGCTGGCCAACCAACCCAAGGACGCCTACTGCACCGCCGAACGGGTGGCTTTCGTCAACTTTGTCAACGGCTTTTATCCACCGGTGTCAGCGATTATCAAAAATCCGTTCCGCGAATATATCGGCGCACAGATTCGGGCCGATTATTTCGGCTATATCTGCCCCGGGAACCCGGTCGAAGCCGCTGACATGGCGTGGCGGGACGCTTCCATTTCCCACGTCAAAAACGGCATCTACGGCGAGATGTTCGTGGCGGCCATGATTGCGCAGGCGGCGGTGACCGGTGATGTCCGAGCGATTATCGATGCGGGTCTGCGGCAGGTTCCGATGACCTCGCGTCTGTATGACGAGACGAAGAAACTTTTGGCTATGATCGACGGCGGAGAGACCGCCGAGGCTTGTTTCGCCTGGATTCATGTCAATTACGACGAGGTCACGGGATACCACTGGTGCCATACGATTTCAAACGCATTGATTGTCGTAGCGGCTTTGGTTTTCGGCAAACTCGATTTCGGGAAATCAATCTGTCTTGCGGTGCAGACCGGGTTTGATACCGACTGCAACGGGGCTACCGTCGGCTCGATTGTCGGAATGGCAATCGGAGCGGCAGGGATTCCGAAACACTGGACTTCGGTTTTTAACGAGAGAGTCGATACCTCGATTTTCGGCGTCGGAACCGTGTCCGTTGACGAAATGGTTGAATTGACAATAAAACATATCAAAGCTTGAACTAAGTTGAAGATGACTGAAAGGGACTATGCGAGTTTATCGCATAGCCCCTTTTAATGGTGTACCTATTGAAATATGGTAAAAAATATGATAAAATAATGTCAGATACAGGGTATTCCGGAAAAAATGAGGGAAGTTCATGCTTGCGATTTTATTAACGTTTATCGACGACGATGAAGATCGGACATTTTTTACACAATTGTATCAGAATAATGAGAAATTATTGTTTATCATCGCAAACGGGATTTTGCATTCGCAAGCGAAAGCTGAAGAAGCAGTTCAGGATACTTATGTAAAAGCCATCGAACATTTGGCACAACTCAAAGGGAAAAGCAGCGAGGAACAAAAAGCCTGGCTTATCGTAGTGGTAAAACATGTTTCCGTCAATTTTATGAAGAGAGAAAAGAAGATTGAATATTTCGATTTCGGAGAAAACAAATTTGAAAGATATACAATCGACTTTTCGGGTGAGATCAATTATAACAGATTAAAGCAATTGATCCGGGAGCTGCCGGATGCATATCAGAACATTCTCTATCTGCGCTTTGTGTGTGAATGGAGTTACAGTGAAATTGCCGCAGAACTGGGTATTAATGTGAATCTCGTCGGTACAAGAGTGCTGCGCGGGAGAGAAATATTGATTCAAAAATTGAAGCAGGAAGAAATCAAAAAATAATTACGTATTAATTTACATTTAGTGTAATAAATTGGCTTTTATAATTGTTTTATTATCGGGGAGCAAAGATGCTGCGGCCCGATTTTTTAAACTGTGTAAAGGAGGGGATAAGATGGATGGGATAAAATTCGATGAGGCTTTAAAAGACATACTGGTCGATTCGGTACTTGATGAGTATGCCAATGTAATTGCAAAAAACGAGATTTCATTCAGCCGGCAGTATCTGAAAAGAAAAAAAAGAATGCTTCGCAATCCGGAGAGATTCTTAAAAAAGAAGAGTCCTCCGTATCATGTCAAAATCATACGGGCGATCGTCGCTGCAACTTTGATTGTTTTGATGGCGCTTGCTGCAGGTGCCGCGTTAATTCCCTATAAAAGAAATTATAAGATGGAACGGTATCCGGCATATATTCAAATTGAAATTCTGCAAGACAGGGACTGTACTGTAAATATCGAATACGGCGATTTTTATCCAAAATATCTGCCGGCGGGATTTTATGAAAACACCGACAGAAGAAGTAAAGTATCTAACTTTATCAATTATCAATTCCTCGGGCCTGACGAAACGGTGATAAGCCTTCGGGTACAGGGGCTTACCGGCGGTTCGGTTATGTGTTTTGAAAACGAACACGGCGTTTTCAGTGAGGGTAAATTGAATCACAGAGCAGCCATTATCAAGAGTTCATTAAAGAATGGTTGCCCAAACGAAATTATATGGTTTTCCAAAGATGGGACAATTATGTTTGATTTATGCTCCACAATCAATTTAGGGGAACTGGAGAAAATCGCAAAAACCATACATTAAAAATTTTTGTTTAAATTGTAGAACCAACGCATCCATTAGGAAATAAATGGACGTTAAAATTTTGACGGATGCTATATTTGGCAAACAATTTTTTAATTTGGCTTGAAATATAAAAAGCAAAAAAACTTATAAATAAGCCAAAAACCGAGATATTTAAATAAAATGTCGAAATTTGTCGAAATAAAAATTTAAATTTTTTTTGCGTTTATGTGAGAAAATGACCCTTTCAATTGTTTATATAATCGGAGGGTAACTCTAACGCATGAAGTACCTATAAGTTTCAGGAGGGCAGCTATGAAAAAGCACTTAAATCGATTGATCTTTATGAATGATCGGCCTTGCCTGTAAGTGCGGGGCCAAAGCTGTGGCAAAGACATCATATGTTTTGCCAAAGATGAATCAACCTTAGGACGGCGCCAAAATGCGGGTTTCTCTTGGGAACGGAAACGTGCGGTGATGCCGAATGATGAACGGGTTTATGGAAAATCATTGCTTGTGTTGCCTTAGGAACCCGAGGCAACTGAATCAAACTTTATCATCAATGAGGGAGCGTATGGAGAATATGTTGAATTTCGGAAAATACCAATACAAAACGGCTTGTGAAAAATATACGAATTGCCAAGCGGGTGAACACGAGGGATATGCGATTATCGGACGTGAGCGTTTTAAACGGGGAATATGCATGCTTCAGGATGTTACCACTTCGCGTGAGACTGCAGATAAATTGGTACAGTTGATGAACAGCAATCAAGTGGATCTGTGTCACATGCAGGATGTCACAGAGGATTTATTGGTTGTAGTCGGATAAAGACGAATTAAACAACTTAATATTGTACATAAAAAACCCGAACGCCCGGCGAAAGCCATACGTTCGGTTTTTTTATGTCTTGGATGGATTTACGATTACATGCGTCTGTCCTAAACAACGGACGGCATTTGATTGGCGGACGTGAGCTTTTATGTCATGCTTTTTTATCGGTTTCTCTTTTGACCTTGTTCCGGTCGCGTTTGGCGCGGATGTGCTTTTCGCGCGTACGCTGTTTGTGATCTTCGGGGCGCACCGGCTTGAGCCCTGCAGCCTCGAGCGCGCGTGGCCACGGACCTAAAAACGCCTTGATCGCCACTACCGCCTCGATATCAAAATCGCTGCGCTGGGGATAACGTTCCGTTCCCTGTGCGGTCAGCGATTGTTGCTTTTCGCGCAGAAGAGCGATACAGATGTCTCTGGTATATTTCTGATCGGCCATAAAAAGCTTCCTTTCTGTGGAACAATCGAGTATTCTATATCCCATCCTACCACGGTGCAAAAGCAAAGTCAATTTTAAAGAATGCGGCTTAAAAACTCCTTTGTGCGTTCGTTCTGCGGATTATTGTAAATATCCTCCGGCGTACCTTCTTCGACGATTTTACCCTCGTCCATGTAGATGATACGATCGGCGACTTCGCGTGCAAAGCCCATCTCGTGCGTCACGACGATCATTGTCATGCCGTCGGCGGCCAACTTTTTCATGACCAGCAGAACATCCCCGACAAGTTCCGGATCGAGTGCCGAGGTCGGTTCGTCGAACAGCATGATCTTCGGATTCATAGCCAGCGCGCGTGCGATTGCCACCCGCTGCTTCTGACCGCCCGAGATCATCGACGGATAGGTATCGGCTTTGTCTAGCATACCGACTTTATCAAGCATTTTTTCACCGATTTTGGTTGCATCGGATTTGTCCATCTTCTTGACTTGCGTCAGGCCTTCGGTCACATTGCCCATGACTGTCATGTGCGGAAACAGATTGAAGTGTTGGAACACCATACCGACCTCTCGGCGTACCAGATGCAGTTTTTTGGTTTTGACGGTGAGTTCGTCACCGTCAATGGTGATCGTGCCTTTTTGGGGTTTTTCGAGGAAGTTGATGCAACGCAGCAGTGTGCTCTTTCCGGATCCGCTTGCGCCGATAATAACCACGACTTCACCTTGAAAAACGGTGAGGTCGATGTTTTTAAGCACCTGTAATTTTCCAAACCATTTATTCAGATTTTTGATTTCGATGATTTTTTCGTTTTGCTTCATATTATACCACCCTCTTGAGATCGCCGGCGCGCATTTTCTTTTCGATCAGGTTGGCAAAAACGGTCAAAATTGTCGTCATGATCAAATAGTAAATTGCCGCGATGGTCAGCATTTCCATCATGCGGAAGTTGGACGAAGCCATCTGACGTGCGTGCAAAAGCAGTTCGGGCACCGTAATGGCACTGGCCAGCGATGAGTCCTTGAGTGCGATGATGAACTGATTACTGAGCGGGGGAATAGATCGCTTGACTGCTTGCGGCAGAACGATGCGCTGCATGACCTGGCTCTGGGTCATGCCCAATGAGATGCCTGCCTCGCGTTGGCCGCGATCAATCGACTGGATGGCTCCGCGGACAATCTCGGCGATGTAAGCACCGTTATGGATGCCCAACGCGATGAAAGCCGAAGGCAGCGCATCGATTTTGACCACATTTACCAGACCGTTATAGATGAACAGCAGCTGCAGCAGAAGCGGGGTGCCCCGGATCAGCCAGATGTAGAATTTTGCGGGGAGCTGGACGATTTTGAAGCGCGAGATACGCAGCATGCCGAACAGCAGGCCCAGACCGAGGCCGATTAAAATGCCGAAAAACGTGACGCGGACCGTCATCCACGCATATGGCAAAAAGGATGTAAAGTATTTCGGAATGACCGAAAAGTCCCATACGCCCATAATTCATTACCTTCTTTCTGTGTCGAAGGGGAATCTGTTTATACAACGGATTCCCCTTCGAAAGCATTGTTTTAATTGAGTTTTGGGCTTATTTTACGGTGATATCCGCACCGTTGTGCCATTTTTCACTGATGGATTTCATCGTGCCGTCTGCAAACATATCCGCGAGGATTTCGTTGAGTTTTGTCAACAGGGTATCATCGTCTTTATTGATGGCAATGCCCATCTGCTCCAGCCGCAGGATATTGCCGGCCAACACCAGATTCTCGCCGCCTGAAATATCTTGTATCGCACCCAGCGCCACCAGACGATCGGTAATGACACCGTCAATCCTGCCGTTGATCAGATCCATGAGTGTTGCATTGTCGTCCTGATACAGACGGACATCCGCGCCGAGGGCTTCAGCGTCGCCCACGAAGTTTGTACCGGTTACAACACCGATTGATTTTCCGCTCATTTCGGAGGGATCTGTAATGCCGGAATCAGCACGTACGACGAGCTGAGCGCCCGAATAATAGTAGGGGCTGGTAAAGTTAACGATTTCGAGGCGGGCATCGGTGATGGCCATACTACCTAAAATGCCGTCAAAACGCTTGTTGCGCAGGCCTTCGGTCAAACCGTCCCAGTCGCCGGTTATGTAATCCAATTCAACGCCGAGGCGTCTGGCAATCTCCGCGCCCACATCGACGTCAAAGCCGACGACATTGCCACTTTCATCAAAATAATTGAACGGGGGATAACCGCCGCTGCCGATAAAAGTGATTTTCCCGGCATCCAGAACACGCTGTAAACTGTCTTCTGTCGAAACGCTCTCAATTGAACTCGCGGGAACGGAACTGCTTGTTCCGTTTGCGCACGCCGAAAGCAATAAAGCCAAAGACAATACGACAGCAAGCAGGATGCTTGTTTTTTTAATTCTTTTCATGATTTGTTTCGCTCCTTATGATGTATTTTGCACCGGAGCCACGCTCGGAGCAACTGACATCTTATTATACAATAAAAGTTGTCAGATGTCAAACCGAATAAGCTCGAATCCTGTCGAGAGAAAAAGAAAATAAAAAAAGCCCCGCAAAGCGGGGCGTGCGAAATTTGAGTTTGAAAAGACGGAGCGGTTTATAGGTAAAGCAATTTTACGTAATTACGTTCCGGAAACACAGGTTATCTTCCGTTGACAAAAGCCCAGACGGTTTCGGCACATTTGACGTCGCCGACAAAAACGATGGTGTCATCGATCTGAAAGGCCGCATACGGGCCGGGAGAGAGAATGATGCTGTCTCTACGGCGGATGGCGATGATGGTCGCGGAGGTGTTTTGCCAGAACATGACCTCGCCGACGGTTTTTCCGAGCAGTGTTGAGGTCGGCTGTACTTTGACCTCGTAGCTGTTAAAGGGGGACGCGGTGGTGAATTTTTGATTGATACGCACGATCGAATCGCTGATATCGGCGATCTGTCGACTGATATCGATCTGTTGAGCAAGCAGTTCCATCAATTTTTTCTGATGGATGCGAACGTCGTTTTGCTCACCGAGTTTTTCGACGTATTCCCGGGCTTTTTGCGCCGACAGGATAATCGTTCCGCTGTTGGGGCGGTTTTCGACAACGCCGACGTCTTCGAGCAGTTTCATCGACCGGCGGATGGTCTCGGGCGAGACGCCGTATTCGGAAGACATGACCGAACGGCCATGTACCTTGGTGTTTTCTTTGAGCGCACCCTTGCTGATGCGGACTGCGATATCGAGTGCGATTTGGGCGTAGATGGGGGTCATAATGCCTCTGCTCATATTAAAACATCCCTTCGTCGGTTTGAATCAATATCCTTTTTCAGTATAGCAAAAACCACTCGAAAAAACAATATCAGTTATATATACATAGTGTATAAAAATGCCGCTCGTTTACAGAGCGGCGAAATATTTTAAAAATGAAATGATTATCCGATAAACATCTGAGTCCAGTAATAACCCTCTTCGACAAAGCCGACGCCAATTTGGGTGTAACCGGCATTCAGGATATTCGCACGGTGGCCGCTTGAGTTCATCCAGCCGTCGAAAACACTGCGCGGGGTCGTGTAGCCCATGGCGATGTTCTCGCCGGCCGTCCGATAGGTGATACCGAAGTTTTTCATCATTGTGAACGGCGAGCCGTAAGTCGGGCTCGTGTGCGAGAAATAGTGTTTATCGTGCATATCCTGCGACTTATAGCGCGCCACGCGGGCCAGTTCCCAGTTGATCGTCAGCTCTTTCAGACCGTAGGCTTTACGGGTCTGATTGACCAGGTTCACAACCTCTTGTTCGAAGGCGAGTACGGATGCCGGGGGCAACGGGATTGTGATAATCTGATCGGGATAGATCAATGCGGGATTGGTGATCTGCGGATTGGCCGCAATAATCTCACTGATACCCACCTGGTATCGGACGGCGATTTTCCACATGGAGTCGCCCTTGATCACTTTATAGGTGGTGGTCTGTGCGGCTATCGGGAAGACCGATATCATAAACAGCAAAATTGATGCCAAAAGAATTGACAATGTCTTTTTGAATTTTAGTTTCAAATTCACACCTGCCTGTATTGAAATGACATGCAATCAATTATGATTGCTTTGATAGTATGCGTAAAAAGCATTATGGATTTTGCCCGAAATGCGCAAATGTCTGCCATTTCGCATGGAAACGTCTCCGAGGCTTAAAACGGCGATTTGCGGGCATTTATAAATTTTAAACAGCGTCGAAGAAAAATTTGATTGCTGTTAAAATTTGTGATAAAATCAAAAAGCAGATTTCGGAGAATTATTGAATTTAAGGAATTTTTATGCAAAAAAACAGAGATATGAACGAAGTGACCGCGTTTATCGAAAATAATCTGACTAACGAGTTAAATCCCGAGACCGTTGCGAATCGGCACTTTGTTTCGTTGAGTCAGCTTTATCGGGATTTTTATTCTTATACAGGGCATTCGATCAAGGAATATATCCGAAAGCGGCGTATCTCCAATGCTTGTGAACGCTTAAAGTGCTCGGATATGCCGCTTGATGTAATTACCGCCGAGAGCGGATATCAGACCCAGCAGGCGTTTCATAAGCAGTTCAGGGAACTTGTTAACATGACCCCGCTCGAATACCGAAAATCCGATACTTGGTTTTACTTTTACCCGTTTGATACAAACGACATCAGCCTTGCGGTCAAGGTCGGAGCGGAGGTTTTTCCCGCCTGCGAGGCAAGGCATTTTTATGATTCGTGTTTGGCCGGCATCGAGGACAGGGCGATTGAGTCGCTTGGAGAAGTCAAAGGCCGTGTATTCGGCAGGAACGGCAAACAGATCGGAAACCGTTTTTGTTATGAGGTGATGACGGAAAAAGAAAACGCTTTAGGTAAAACAGGTACATATGCGGTTTGCACGGTGAAATACAACGAGCGGGAGATCGGCGACGGGTGGAATTATCTTTATAACGTCTGGCTTTCGGGCAGCATGTTCGAACAGGCGGAAGAGGGCTATTTTGAAGAATATCTGTTCAAGGACGGAAAGCCGTATAAGCTAAAGTTATATCTGCCTGTCAAAAAACGCGGCACGGCAGGGCATATTACCATTACGCAAGAACCGGAAAAGGTGTTTTTGATCGCGCGGGAAGCGGGCAGAGACGCCGAGCGGAAAGCGTCCGAAAAGGTGATGGGGTTTTTGCAGGAGCGATATCCGCTGACAGTGCGCAATTCAAAGCGATTTTATGTGAGCGCCCGGGGAGATGTTTGGGCATGCGGCGTAGAATGCGGCGACGGGTTCAAACTGCCCGAAAATGATCGGGTGGAGCTGCTGCGGATTCCCGCCGGAACTTATGCCGTGCTGCCGGACGACTGCCTCGGGGACATCGGTGTGGGAGCGGCAAAGCTGGAACGGTGGCTGCAAAACAACAGCGTGGCACACGTAGATGAGCCGATTTTTGCGGTTTATGAGACGCAAAACGGCAGATATGACACAGACAGTGTAAGAATGAATTTATATAAACGCCTAAAATAGAGGAATTTGACAAAAAAGGATAACACGAGCAGGTTCAACTGTGTTAAAGTTAAAGTGTTCTTGATGAGCGAAGAGTTGAAGGAGCGTATAAATATGAGCGAAACTGCGAAAAAATTTGACTATGCCCCGGAGAGCTATTCCCCGAAAATGAAACCTGAGATTCTGACCATGGCGCAATATGCGGCGTTTGCGTCCGATACGATTTCCGACCCGTTTCACGGCGGCGAACCGCCGTATACGACAAACAAAATAAAAGATTATAAAAAGATTGAGTCTTGGCAGAACTATTTTCTTTGTTCCGCGATCTGCTCCGTCGGATTAAAACTCGGTTCGGATATTGACGATTTTCATTTTTATGCGAACTTTACCGGTGATAATTTCACCTATCTGTATGCCGCCGAAAAGGGCAGCCCGAACGGTGTTCAGTGCGACAGCGGTGTGACCAATTACTTCTTTGTGCCGCAATTTGTGAAAAAGGCATACGCCGCTTTCGGGTATGAATGCATCTATCTTTCCAACGCGCAGATCAAAAAAGATTTCCGTGTAGTGATGAACGCGATTAAAGCGTCCGTAGACAAAGGCATACCCGTTTTGGCATGGGGGCTTGTCAACGAGCCAAAAGACTGGACAAATTACGCAGGCATATTACCGGAAGGTTCTCTGATCGGCGGTTATGATGAAAACGATGTGCTGTATGTAAATCTCTATAACACGCAAGGCAAACCGACGATTGATGAATATGGCTATTCAACCATTATAAACGCGTTAGACAATGTAAAAGGCGTGTTCTTCGCAGGAGACCCAATCGAAAAGCAAGATACTCGGCAAGTTTACCAAAGCATTGTAGATTCCATTCCCGCGTTCTTATCATTACAACCGGCGCAAAGCAACAACGGGCGTTATGTTTTCGGAAAGATGGCGTTTGAAGTTTGGGCGGATACGCTCGAAGATGATTCATATTTCGAAAATAAAACGGATGACGAGCTCGGCGGTATCTGCTGGAATTTGCATTGCTCCCCCTATTGCTGCGTCTGCACGAGCACGGCGGTTGACTTTTTCAAAAAAGCGGTTGAACAATATCCCGATCTGACAATGGCCGTCAAATTGCTGCCGCTATATCAAAAGATGCAGGATTACAGGCAGGAGATTTGGACGCTGCAAGGCGGTTTCTTCCCGCCGATGGATCAGTTCAGAACACATGCGTTCCGGGCAAATATTGCCGCAATTTTACGGAAAATGGGCGGTGTCTGTGATGAAATTCTGGCGGCTTTTTAGGAGGAATTGAAATGAGCGAAGCTGTGAAAGAATTACGACAAACACCCGAGGGATATTCCCCGAAGGAGAGGCCGGAGATTTTAAGAATGGCAGAAGAAAACGCGGGAAAAGGTGGATTGAAGCAAGTAAACCGGGTAAAAACCGCAAACGGCGGGCGCTATATCGACGGTGTCCCGATGCTCAGATGGGGTGAGTGGAAAGACAACACCTACTGCGGGTGCGTGACCGCGCTGTTAAACACCGCAGGGGTTTCGGTCTCGTATGAAGAAGTCATGGGGCTGTCCGGTGTGTGTTGGCAGGCCATCATGCGTAGCGACTGGGACCCGAGCAGCCAGATGCCGCAAAACGGGCGGCTGTGCGAAAAGAACGTCGGCGATGCGCTCGGCGTGGACGTCTATACGGTCAAAGATGAAAAAGAACGCGTGGAATATGCCAAAAAGAGCATTGACGCAGGCGTTCCCGTGCTCTTGGTCGGCGGCAGATGGGCGCCGGAATGGACACTTACCTGCGGATATGCGGTTGAAAACAGCGAAGATAAATTTTTCGGACGCACTTATTTTGATGTTCAAAATGACAACTCCTGTGAAAAGGCCATTGAACATCAATCTATAAATGTCTCCGAAAACGAAATTTACACCGACGACCGGTATTTTTATCAAAACGGCTTCCCGGGGTGGGTGCCTGCGGCACTGACCAGATTTTACGATAAAAGAAAAGAACCGATTTCACGCAAAGAAGCGTTGAAAGTCTCGCTTGAAACCTCTATAAAGATGTTTGAACAAAAAGCCGGGGAGCACCACAAGTTCGGTTATGACGCCTATGACGTTTTAATCAGCGGATTTGAACTCGGCGAGGAGGAATACCGGGCGAAATGCCGCAACGACCAATACCACATCGGATCGCTGATGGACGCCAGGTGTGCAGCTGCCGCGTATCTTGAAACGAGTGTTGGGCTGTTTGAGAGTGAAAGCGCGAAAAATCTGGCGGAGACGGCAAAAATCTTTCAGGTAATGCTCGATAATTTATTAGAGGCGGTTCCCTATGAAAAGACAACCGCTGTATTCAATATCAATGCAGATCCCGTTTGGGATACGGCACAACGGCATAAGATGGCGAAAACGCTGAGAGCGAACAAAGAGTCGGAACGGTTGGTGAGGAAGAAAATAGCAGAGATGTTGGCAAATTGGGAATAGGTGAATTAAATGACAAAGCCGCAAGCAATCAAAGTTTGCTTGCGGCTTGATTTTTTGGGGGTTTCATATGAACATTTTTAACGGAGCGACGAGGGCGTCGCTCCCTACAAGAATTTTAACTCGCGTAATTGCGTTTGATTTTATTGGTCGTGGTCTTGGGAAACGGTTCGTCGCGGATGACGACTTTGGAGACCATCTTATACGGCGGAAGACCCGCGCAGACGCTTTGAATTTCGCCCAGCACATCGAGATTCGAGCGGTCGCCGACACCCTCTTCGCAATAGATCTCGGCGATCAGGGCGTGCTGTTCGCCGTGTTTGCCCGCGTCGGAACGAACAATGACGTCGGTGATATAGGGCAGGCGGGCAATATAGGCCTCAATCTCCTCGGGGTAGACGTTCTTGCCGTTAGCGAGTACGATGATGTTCTTTTTACGGCCTGTGATCAGCAGTTGGCCGTATTCGTTCGTGCGGCCGAAATCGCCGGTGTAAAACCAACCGTCAACCAATACTTTGGCGGTCTGTTCGAGGTTTTTATAATACCCCATCATCACCACGTCGCCGCGCACGCAGATTTCGCCGGTGCCGTCCTCGGTCGGGCTGTCGATTTTGATGTCGAGGCAGGGTAGCTTGACGCCTACGGTAGTCGGATCGTTGAAAGTGTCGTTGTTGGCCGAGACCAACGGTGAGCATTCCGTGATGCCGTAGCCGTTGATCAGGTTAATGCCGATGGCGTTGAAGAAATCACCGACTTCGGGACGGATCGGCGCACCGCCGCAGACGATCTTGATCAGACGTCCGCCGAACTGTTCATGAATGTTCTTAAACAGCTTGCGCCGAACGTCAACACCGACTTTGAGAAGGATGTTTGAGAGTTTAATTGCCTTGTCAAAATCCTGCCGCTTGCCGGTTTTGTCGATGCTCTCGTTGATTTTTTTATAGAAAAATTCGGCGAACGCCGGAACCAGATAGACGTAGGACGGATGATACTGCATCAGATTTTTTTGGACGTTGCGGATTTTATCGTTGATGCAGATGGTGGAATGGTGGTGCAGGGACACTAAAATGCCGCTGACAGCCTCGTAGGTGTGGTGATAGGGCAGCACCGACAGACAGATGTCGTAGACCGTCGAGACCTGAAGGCCGTAATACACGCTGGAGACGAGATTGTGCTCCGACAGCATAACGCCTTTGGCCATGCCGGTTGTGCCCGAGGTATAAACCAACATCCGCAGCTTCATCGGGTCGTTTTGCAAGGTGTCATATTCGTGTTTATCGAGGGATTTTCCGCTTTCGAGCAGGGTGTCGAAGTCGTGCAGGTGCATGGACCCCGCGGTGGCGTCGGTTTTTTCGAAGCAGATGACGTTTTCGATATCGGGCAGACGATGAGCGTTTTCTTTCAGAATCGGCAGATAACTTGCATCGCAGAAGATCGCACGGCTCTCGCTGTGAATTAAAATATTGACAATATCCTCGGCCGGCAGTTCTTTGTCGACGGGTACAAATACACAGGCGCTCTTGACCATGGTCAGATAGGTTACTACCCAGCGGTAGCTGTTGACGCCAATGCAGGCGATGTGGTCAGTACGGTGGCCGAGTTTGGTGATTGCCGCACCGAGTGCCTCGGTGTCGGCTAAAAACTCGGAATAGGTCTTCTCATAATCTTTTTCGTTTTCTTTATAGCGGAATGCGATGCTGTCTCCTGCCGCGGCGGCGGCTTTGTCAAGCATTTCGCGGATGGTTGAAAACTTTTCAACCTGATAATAGGTGATTTTGCCTCTCGGTTTTGCCATGCCAAACAGCACTCCCTTCGGAAAAGTTCTATTTTATTTTTATCGCATCTTGCTCCGGGATTCCACCTACTGTTGCAAAAGGCACTTCTACCGTAAAAAACGGTCCGGTAGAACTGCCGGGAATTATCTCTACCCACGGTAGAATTTCGCGTTTTACAGCCGAATTTCTCTGTTGCATTTTGTTTTGGAATATGATAATATAGATATATGGATAACTTGAAACAGCTGATTGCGCAAAATATCGCATCCCTGCGGCGTGCGGCCGGAATGACCCAAATAACACTTGCCGAAAGGCTGCACTACTCGGATAAAGCGATATCAAAATGGGAACGCGGTGAGTCGCTTCCCGATATAGCCGTATTGAAAGAGATCGCCGACCTGTTTGGGGTGACGGTCGATTTTCTGTTGTGTGAACATACCGACGACATACTGCCGGAACCGGAGGCATTGCCCGATGAGATTGCCGCTGCACGTCGAAAAAACCATGTTACGATCTCGTTGCTGGTGACGGCATCGGTATGGCTGGTTGCTACGATTTTATTCATCGTGTTTTATTTTGTGGGTATTCAAATGCGGTTATGGACGATTTTCATCTATGCGGTGCCTGTGTCCTGCGTGGTAGCGCTGGTTTTCAATTCCATCTGGGGCCGGAACAAGAAGTGGAATTATCTGATTGTCTCGCTGCTGATGTGGGGCATTCTGTTCTCGTTGTATATTTTGTTTTTGGAAGAGAACATTGCCTTGATTTTCACCATCGGCATCCCGGGGCAGATCATCATTTTACTGTCGACCCAATTACAGCAGACCAAACGGATGATTGCCAATTATTTTCCTCCGAAGGAGAAGAAATAACATGGTAAAAACCGGCGGCGGACGAGGTCTCGTCCGCCGCCCTTTTTGTTTTCGGGCGCACACATAGGTGCGCTCCTACATGGTTAGGAGTGTCTCGGCCCTACATTCGAGACATCAATCGGCTTAAAGCCGAGTGAAAAGGCTGGGGAATTCGGTTCCAAGGTGAAATCGTAATGTTCGGGGTCGGCAAACAGCGGGTCGGCGACAATGCTGTCTTCTTCGTTGTCATAGGATTTGATCTCATCGAATTTGCGGAAACCGGGCAGATCGAGCATGGTCGGCTCAGCGGCTTTGCTGTCAAAATAGAGATTCTTGCGCAGGCAAATCGTACGGTCGGTGATGTGGTTTTGTTCGGCGCTGGGCTCATAGCAGAATGAATACATCGGCTTACCCGCCGAATAGAATAGATTGCCCTCTACGATTTCGGACAGATGTCGTTCGAACCGGGAGATGCGCAGCAGGTTGCGTCCGGCAAACGCAAAAATGTTGTTGCGGATGGTGTTGCCCGCGCCGTAATGCTGGTGGCAGCAGTTATCGGAGAGATTGTAGCAAACGTTGTTCTCCATCAGCACGCCTGCGCTGCCCTCGTCGGTATACAGTCCCCAGCCGCCATATTCGCGGTCGTTGACATCGTGAATCAGGTTGTTGCGCACGACTGTACCCGGCTGCGCACCGAGCAGGTAAACGCCACCCATGTCGGACAGAACGCCGTAACCGAGGTCGTGGATGTGGTTATAGGCAATCAGGTTGTCGCGGGTGACGCTCGGGGTATAGCCCCAGACCCAGCCGCCCGAGATGCCGCTGTAATAAAGGTCGCCGATTTCGTTGTGGGTGATGGTATTGCCGTAACTGTTCATGAGCAGGATACCGCAGGCCGCCATGTGCCGCTGCCCGCAGTGCAGAATCCGGTTGTCGGAGATGAGATTGTTGTGGTTGACACGCGCGGAGTCGGTATAAACCGGGCCGCCGTTGAGTTTGATGCCTCCCGCACCGCCGTCATAAAATTCGTTATTCAGAATGCGGAGGTTGCTGCAACCGTCCTCGGCGCAGATGCCGTAGAGGCCGTAATTGACGAACCGGCAGTTTTCAATGGTGATGTTTTCGCTGTAAGTCAGGTTAATGACGCCTTTCGTGCCGGCAACACCTTGTCCGTCTGATGCCGTCGGTACGGCGGTCTGTCCGTCGTGCAGTTTGGTCGAGCCAATATAGTCGCCGCGGGTGAAAGAGAACGTCAGACCGCGCAGAGAGACACTCGAAACCGGCAGAAAGCCTCTGGCGCTGCGGTTGTCCTTTTCCATACCGTGCAGTTCGAAAAGTGCGGTGGCTTCCGGTGCATGAGCGACGATGCTCTCCGGCGTTTGTTTTTTATCGCGCGGGACATAATACAGCATGCCGGACGGTCGATCGAGATACCACTGATTCGGCTTCCCGAACGCCTCGGCAACGTTTTCGAGATAGTAATCAAAATTAGTGTGAATCTCAAAACGGCTGCGGTATTTTAAAGTGAGTTTTCGGGTCTCCTTGTCATAACTTTCGATCGGTGAATGTTCGTCGATCCAATAGTGGCAGAACGAGACGATGCAGTCGCTGAGATTTTTAAAATCTTTGATGTCGCCCTTTTCAGCGATAAACCATTTGGAGCCGTTCTGCAGTTTTTCACTTTCGACTTCGGCAGCGGTCTTATGCAGATACCCCTCTTCGGGATAGCGGGTCAATTCGGCGCGTACGCCGTCCACCCAGAGATCGGTGAAATCCCATTTCCCGGTTTTGACATCGTCAATATAAACCGCAAAGCAATCTGCGCCGTTGAATTTGGCTTTTTGAAACCCCGTGATCAGCCGTCCGCCGCTGAGTACGACCGGTTTGTCGTCATACGGTTCTATGACGAGGTTTCCAATCGGGTTTTTGATGAGAAGCGGCTCGGGCAGAAAATATTCCCCGCCCATGAGTTTGATGGTTACCGGCTGAAGCTGGCCGGCGCCGCGCAGTTCCTGAACGATCACAAGCGCTTTTTGCAGATTGCCGATCGGACGGTCAAAACGCGTCCCGTCGTAATGGACGCCGACGGAACGGTCGTCACCGACAGTTCCGTCGACGGATGCATAGATGGTGCAGATCTCGTTGCAATTCATGGTAAGTATTCCTTTCTTGACAAAGAAATTCATTTATTCTATATTATAACAGAGGTGTATTTTACGGTCAAGGACATGGACAGGTTCAGATCAGTATATTTTTGTTCTTCGTTTCGTAAAACCTTGATATAGGGACTTTCACGATGACACAATGAAAGGGGAGTTACCGGATGAATGAGCTTGTATATAATGTGCCGGTCGTACGCGACCTGCGTGAGATGATGACCCGGAGCGCACGGGAATATGCCGACAATGTCGCTTTTTTGTTTAAACGGGGAGAGCGGGTAATCGAGATTTCCTATGACCGCGCGATGCGGGAAATTATTTACCTGGCGACATATTTAAATTCTCTCGGTCTCGAGGGCCAAAAAATCGCCGTGATCGGCAAAAACAGCTATGAGTGGGCGCTGACTTATTTGGCGGTCTGCTGTGGCGTCGGTATTATCGTGCCGATCGACAAAGAACTCAAGAGCCACGAGGTTCAAAACATTCTGGATATTTCTAAAGTCGCCGCTGTGGTCTATGCCCCGGAGGTCAAAAAGACGCTCGACGGGTGCACCGGCGATTTCAAACGCCTGTCCACTTCGGATTTTCCGGAATTCAAGCGCGTCGGGCAGACATTGCTCGACACCGGTGACAAGTCCTATGAACAGCATCACGTCGATCCGTACGCACTCGGTATTCTGTTGTTCACGTCCGGTACAACCGGCGTGGCAAAGGGCGTGATGCTGTCACAGAATAACGTCGTTTTCGATGTCATCAGCGTGCGGAAGGTGATTTCTCTTTCCCCGGAAGATCGCTCGCTGTCGGTGCTGCCGCTGCATCATACCTATGAATGCACGGCGGGATTTCTGACGATGCTCTACGGCGGTGCAAGTATTGCCTATAACGAGAGCCTTCGTACCATTCCGGCCGATTTGCAGCTGTATAATCCGACGGTTTTCATCGGCGTTCCGCTGTTGTTTGAAAACATGCTGGCCGGCATTGTCAAAAAGTATAAGGCCATCAAAGGCGGTGCGGCCGTATTTGCGGCTTCAAAGGCTTTGGCGATTCCGTTGAAACACGATGCAAGACGCAAACTGTTTTCGACGGTGCATAAATTCTTTGGCGGAAAGATGAGACGGTTCATCTGCGGTGCCGCGGCCCTGAATCCCGAGACTTTCAGAACCTTCGAACTGCTCGGGTTTGAAGTGCATATCGGTTACGGCCTGACCGAGACTTCGCCGGTCTGCATTCTGCACGGCGACTTTTACCGCAACCCCGACGACATCGGCATGCTGCTGCCGGGGCTTTCGGCAAAAATTATCGATCCTGATAAAAACGGCGTGGGCGAGCTGGCCGTCAAGGGCGATAATGTGATGTTGGGTTACTACGAGAATCCCACAGAGACCGAAAGGGTCATGCATGACGGCTGGTTTTATACCGGCGATCTGGCGCAGCAAAAAGAGAACGGCGCCTATAAAATTGTCGGCCGCTGCAAAAATATGATCGTCGTCGACAACGGAAAAAAGGTCTTCCCCGAGGAGTTGGAATATTACCTCGAAGAAGACAAGTTTGTCAAGGAGGCGCTGGTGTGCAGTCAGACCGCCGAGGACGGCAGAGTTACGATCTGCGCCCGTCTGTTCCCGGATTACGAGGCGGTTAACGACGCTTTGATCGAGCGTGAGATCTACCCCGACGATCCCGGTTATTTTGACGCCGTTGTGGAAATGATGCGCGAATCCGTGCTGCATGCCAATCATAAATTACCGCATTACAAGATGGTTAAATTGATGGCAGTGCGCACCGTCGAATTTGATAAAACCACGACCCGTAAGATCAGACGCAATGCGCCCGAAAACCATGCGGATGAACTGTTTTCCGTCACTTAATTTGCGATAAAATACTTGACAGCCGCCGTCTGTTGTGATATGATAGCAAAGCGTTTCGCGCAGATGGCGGCGTAGCTCAGCTGGCTAGAGCATCCGGTTCATACCCGGACGGTCATGGGTTCAAGTCCAATCGCCGCTACCAAAGGAACGCAAGCAGATGAAAATCTGCGAAAAGAAGAAATTTCGGTTAACGAATTTTCTTCAAGAGCGAGCGTAGCTCGCTTTGTGGCCCGTTGGTCAAACGGTTAAGACACGGCCCTTTCACGGCTGAGATAGGAGTTCGATTCTCCTACGGGTCACCAGCGGCAAGATGCCGCCTTCAAACGCGTCCACACTCGGTGTGGGCGTTTTATTTTTTATAGCAAGCGCTGCCCATCCTTAAAAATGCTTTTCGGGGGGTTCACACTCGATAAAATTTTTGCTTTGTCGGGAGGCAGTTATTCATTAAAACAAAAAGGCGTTCCCAAAAAAGAAACACCTTTTCGATCAATTCTATGGTTTGCATTTTCAACTGTTGGTGATTTTCAGTTTTTTTACTTCCTCCATGATGTGATCGATATAGCCGTTTCCGCTGAGTTCGTCATGGTAGATTTTGTGCATATCCATCAGGTCCTCAAGGTCTTCGGCAGTGATTTCGTTTTCAGTGATATACCTTTTGCCAAGGCCTTTGATCTTGTCGTAAAGAAGCTGACGGACGCCTGCGCGTATGCCGTCTTTTTTGGCTTTACGGTCGCGGACAATGACAAATATCCCACTGATCAGAGCCGAGAGCGCACCGCTGCCGATGATGGCAATCATAATTTCCACGGCGATTCCCCTTCCTGTCAGAAGCCCTGTTTATCGGTCGGATTATTGAGCAAACCGAAAACAGTGAACGCCTCCAGAACCGCTGCGACGATACCCGAAATAGCCGTACTCCACTCGGATCCGATGACGTCGGTCAAAACAAGGATCGAGAGTATCTGGGAAAGCAAACTTGACCAAAAGATCGGGGATTTTAATCTGTTTTGTCTCATATCATAAAGTCTCCTTATACAATTACATTGGATTTATCAATGAAAGCGATTTTTTCGGTTGCAGACGTGGGATAGATCACAGCGGACATATTGCCGACATCGCCGAGATATAAAATTTCGTCTTCGACAAAGACCGTACCGATTTTTTGCTTTTGGTTCAGCGTCGCATAGGCCGGACAGTCCTTGATGACCCCCGCAGCCTTGTATTGAATTTCATGGTGACCGGTTTCCTGACCGGAATAATCGATATAGGCGCATTCGCACCAATATTCCCAACTGTGGTCTGACAACATGGTTTTAACAACGCCGTTGCCAAATTTGCCTTTGGTGCATTCGATCACAGCGTTATTTCCCACATAGACGCCGCAGTGGCCGGACATTGAGACAATCAGTCCCGGTTTCTCCGGAATAGAGGAAATTTTACCGCGTACAGTGGCCGTTTGATACCAACCGCTGGCGCTGTGGTCGGTTTCGGCGTTATATTTAGGCGCTTTTTCGATGTCGCCGCCCGTCCACAGGAACCACTTGATCAGACCGGTGCAATCGCAGCCGATACCGGTTCCGATGTTTTTTCGAAGCTCATTTTGATACGCTTCGTCGTAATGCGTGGGATATTGTTTTGCTTTGGCTGAAATCGTGCTTTCGGTGATCATTCTGCCGTAGTCGCCCCACATATACAGGACGGGTTTTGCAAGCGCCTGCTGCAGGAAAATGATAAAATTATCGTTTGTAATGAGAATCCCTCCATTCAAGTTTGAGGATTGTTGAAATGGCAGGGAGAGAAAAATTGTGCAATCTTATACGCGCTGTCTGTGTTTGTACAGCGGCTGTATCCGCTCTATAATATCCGTTTTAAAAGGCAAGTGTGCCGGATCCTGTTCTTCAACCGTATCAAAAATAAGCCGCCGACCGAAAAATACGGTCGGCGGCTTTGATTAATATCCGGTGATTTTATATCAGATGGCGCTTAATTTCTGCACAACTTCATCAATCTGGACATCATGGTCTGCGCATGACCAATGGACAATACCGGTCAGTGCGATATCCGCGCCTTTGACTTTACATGCCGATTTGATCTGTCGGATTGCATGACTGCCGCCCATCCAGTCCTTTTTAAGACCCTGCGTGACAAAGCAAGCGGCTTTTTTGCCCGAAAGAGCTGAAATTTGGTCCAAATACAACTTCATGGGGCGCGCCAGTGAAAACGCCTGCACCGGAGAGGCGAAAATTACAGTATCGTAGGCGTCAATTGCGGGTTTGGATTTGAAAGTAACTACCCCGGTTTTAGGGTCTCTGTCGGCCTCAATTTTAGCGAGTGTTACCGCGTGTCCGGCGGTTTTGAGCGCTTGCTCAAGTTTTTTGGCGACCGACAGGGTGTTGCCGGTCTCGGAATAAACAATGACACCGATATTCATATGTAATTACCGCCTTTCAAATGTTTGATGATATCACTGTAAGATATAATGAGGGATGTGTCAAGTAAGATTTATTTAAAAATCGATCAAAAAGGTGGTTTTGGCGGCGGATTCATGTCTTTATTTTAAATAATTCTGATATTCCTCGAGGACAGGAGGTTAGGCAGGTGATTTCCTGCAAACTGAAATAGGGATAGACCATGATCGCTGCTTTTTTGCTTTTCGTCACAAATTCTCCTTTCGTTAAGAAAAAGAAACCCGCACGAGTTTGAGAGCATGGGGATTCAATTTGAATGTGACCGTACCGGATTTGACGGGAATTTCTTCGAGGATATTTCCGAAGAGGTCGGTGAAAAACGCACGTTTAATGGGGAGCGGGGAGCGGACCTCAACCGGGGTTTCTTTCCCCGAGACCTCCTGATAAGTGACTTTGATGCAGCCGCCTTGTTCGCGTATGCTTGTGATCAGCACGTTTTCGGCGTCGTGAGTGAAAAGTGAAAGGGATTCGGTGGGGTGGTTCGGTTTGGCTTGAGAGGATGGATTTGCTTTTTTGATATAATAGGACGAAATCGCTTTGAGCGCCTGCGCGGGGGTTTTCGGGGCGTTGAGTTCAAGGGCGTATTCGAACATGCGCATCGGCTCGCGCTCGGTCAAGAGGACATTTTCAAGTGCGTTGTCGCGTTGGCGATAGAGTTTATTGCCGTGATTATAGAGATTGACCGTGCCGGTTTCGGTCTCAACAGCGGTGAAATATAAGCTGCCGAATCTTTCGAGTTTGGTTTGCTCGACGATATTAGAGCAGTTGCGATAAATTGTTTTAACGGGCGAAGAGAAAGAGAAAACGGCTTTGACGGAGTTCTCCCAAGCGTCGCCGTGTAGAGTTTCGACGGGTTCCAAGGTGGTTTTGAAACGCAGTACACCCGTATGAGCGGCGAGTTCGGCGGTGGTTGTGAAGTTGGCGGCGGTTTTTCCGTTTTTGGTCAGTTTGCCGCTGATTGAGAGGATTTGACGCAGCGCACCGGTTTCGAGAGTCTCGACACGGTCGGACTGCATAATGTATTCTTTATAAGCAAGTTTGATGCTTATGACCGATTGCCCTGACGGTTCGAGGACTTCGAGAATGCCGGTGACCGGGTCGGCCTTTAGGGTGAAAAAAGCGTTTTTAGAAGAGATTGCATCAGGCCGAGATCCTTCGTTTTGCTCAGGATGACAGTTTCCTTCAGACCGAGATTCTTCGCGACGCACATCACAAGTGACGCGCTGTTCGGAATGACATGCATTGACCTGTTTGAACAGACGGAATCCGTTTGCGGGTAGGTCAAGTTCGAGCAGGGTTCCCGTTTCGGTGGGCTGGGACGGGATCGGGGTGCCGTCGAGATCGGTGAATTCGCTCTTTTGTGCAACCTCGGCAAGCAGTTTTCGGGCGGGCGCGGGATTGAAGGCGATATAAGAGTGGGGGTCATTTGATAATAAATTGCAAAGTGTATCAAGACGGTCATCGAGTGCTTTCTTGGTGGTTTCGAGGGAAAGAAGCAGTTCCGTCTCGGACCGTTCGCGTAGGGGAATTTGGTTGGACGGACCGCAGTAGTGGATTAAATTGCCCTGATCGCGCATAAATTCACCGACGGTCTCGTAGGGGACGACATAGTTATCATGGCCCTCGTATTGCAGCAGAGGTTTCCAGTTTACCGATTTAGACGGGGTTCCGGTCAGAGCGAACAGCGCTGTATCGGCTTGTTCAAGCGCAAGCAAGGAATGTTCGGCCTGCTGCACCAGACAGCCGTGTCGGTTGGCTCCCCCCGCGTGACGCGCGTGCAGCGATTCCCAATTATCGAGGTTGAGAAAATATCCGTCGAAATTGAGGTCGTCTGCTTTGATGTCATAATCGCCCTCGGGTTTGAAACGCTTAAAATAGTCGGAAAACGTGCAGACCTCGCCGAAGACCGGGGCGTAATACTGGGCGCGGGCGAGTTCCTCGCGGAACGGGCGGTAATAGGATGCGTCGCCGAGCGAGGTCGAGACGATGATATCGGGCTCGTGACGGACGGCTTCGAGCAGCTTGATATGTAAATTGGCATAGGTGAAATCATATTCGTTTTCGGAGGGGTAGGAATGTGCGGGGAGCGTGGGGATAGCTTCGCCGTCTTTACCGCGCCAGTTGACCAGTTTTTGATCGGTACGCGGCACATCGCCCTGATTATAAACGCGGCCCACGTTGGCGCGATAACCCGCGAGGTTTAACAAAGCGGGCAGCGCGGAGGTAAAGCTGAACTCCTGTGAAGCATAGGTTTTGACCTCGACGCCGAACAGGGATTTGATTTCTTTTTTTCCATACTCAAATTGCCGCAGCATGGATTCGTCGGAATAGAGCAGCGGGTAGGGCTGGGAATAGGTGCCGTTGACAAATTCGATCATTCCCGCCTGCGCGGCTTTCGCCATGCGGGATTTGAGTGTGGGATAACGGACAAAGAAGTGTTCCATGGCGTCCGCACCAAAATCGACACAGTATTTAAAATTGCGGTTCTCTGTCCAGCCGGTCATATTCGAAAGGAAGTCGGCAGTCCGCTCGGGCCAGTCGAACTCAAAATATCCGGTGTCGGACAGCATGCTGCCCGCGTGAATCGTATCGATCAAAAAGATGTCCTTGGGGATGGTCTTTCGGCGATATTTCGCCAAAACTTCGAAGGCGGCTTTTAATTGTATCCGACAGCGGTCGAAATTTAATGAGATAAAGAAATCGGCGGCGGCAATGAGCTGTTTTTGGAATTCGTATTGCAAATCGTCATCAACGCAGAGCTCGCGCATCATTTGAAACGCATAACCCGCCGCGTGGAAGTCCCGGCGCAAGTCGTCTTTTGCAACGATTTGTTTGAATCCCATCAGAGACAGAATGCCGGAGCTGAGCAGCATAGAGGCGCTGTTCAGCAGGCGCGGCAGCATCGGTTCATGAATATGCGCGGCGATTGCCTTGAAAAAGTCGGTGGTGAAAACGCCGGTATGGGGGGTCAAAAAGCAATCGGGATTTTCGCCGATGGTTGACAACACCTTTGTGTTTTTCGGCTCGAGAATCTGATAGTCAAAGCCGGATGGATAGATGTATTTTTTATCCGGAAGATGCCAGGTCTCTTTTAAAGAGGGGACTTTTTTGACCGAATCAATGTCGCAGCGTTCGCGCAGCACGCGTTCGGACGGTTGAACGATCATCGCTTTTTGAGTTTTGGATGCGCAAAGACAGCCCTCGATAAAAGAGCTGTCTTTGCATTCCGGAATGATTAAAAAATCGTATTTGCCGGTATCGGCGTTTTGATCGGTCAAAACGGGCAGCGTGCCCAAATGATGCAGAATTTCGGGGCTGAACAGCAGAGAATAGCCGTAGGAATCGGCTAAAGACCATTTGCGATATGTGCCGAATTGACCCCGATGAAGCGCGGGACTGCCGATATAAGCGAGTTTCATGGTTTAAAAACCCTTGTTGACATCCCCGTTTTTCCAAAAGTCGTCGTAGGTGACGTTTTCGGGCCAGCGCGGGCGGCGTTCCATCGGACCGGGGAACGGCTCAGCTATTTGCTGCGGTTTATCCTGATACCAATAGGCGACACTGGAATAATGATCTGCGAACTCCTTGTTCTCGACCGTCCAGGCGTGTTCGATGTTGACGCGGATACTCTTGGTAAACGGGATCGGGTCGAGAATGTGGAAACGGTAGGCCGTGGTCTTATCGCCGGGGTGGTTGATGCCCTGCGAAATGCTGAACCCGGCAAACGCCGTGTGGTAGACATGCGGGCTCCACGCGGTCAAAAAATAGTCCTCGGTGCCGGTGCCCCAGATGGAGGGGTGTTCTTCGCCGTCGATGTAGATTTTCTCATCGCCCTCGCCGAACCAGCCGGGTTTGAGCGCTTTTTCGATATTCAATGTGACGCCGACATAGTGGCCCTTACCGGTGGTTTCTAAAATTGTGTAATCCTTGCCGAATGTGGTCGGGTATTCCTGACGGTAGCGGGCGTGAAAATACATGGTGTCGGCCGACAGGGAGTCATATTTTTGCCAGTCGATGTTCCAATAAAACGAGCGGATCTCCTTATCAGCCTCGTTGGTGATGGTCAGTTTGGCGTGCTTTTGAAAGGGCATCTCGAACCAGCAGTTGCGTCCCGTGCCGCCGTGAACCGAAGTGATCGGCAGCGAGATGCAGTCGGCCTGAATGCCGTGTCCGGAGCCGAAAAAATCGCCTAACGGAGCTTCGACGCTCGGAGTTTCCTCATCATCCCAATAAAAACGCACCACGAGCATGCGGTTGAACATCTCGACGGCTTCTCCTGCGACCGTGCACCACCAGTGCACGATTTTGCCGGGACCTTCGAGATCGGCCATAACCAGCGTCTCGCCGGGAGCGATGCTGCGCAGGTCGAGGTTGCCGCCGGTGCGGTCCCAGCTGCCCTCGCGTTTGGCGGTAAAATTGCAGGGTTGTGTCAGTTTTGAAAACATGGTTTTCCCTTAGTAACGGACATTCCGTTCCCTTTCGTTATCGAATTTTTGAATCGGGAGCACTGATGTCTATTATAAACAATCGCAATTAATTGTCAAGAAAAACAAGAGTAAACAGATGTCTCAAATTGATTATAACCACCACCCTCCAAAGAGGGGAATTATTTAAATACACATAATCAGTCATAAATAAACGGGATATCGATTACCGAATGCGTTGACACGTTGCCGAATATATGGTATATTCAGGATGTCAGCGCTGACGAGTACAAGATAAGGGGTAAAAGATATGGTATTTATGGAAGAACGGCAGCGGGAGATTGCCGAACAAATCCGCATAAACGGAAAGATTACAATTAATGAGATTGTGGAGAAGTACAACATCTCCGGCGAATCGGCACGGCGCGATTTGCGGCTGCTCGACGAAAACGGACTTTGCAAACGAACCCGCGGCGGTGCGATTACACCCGTGCAGACGCGCATGATGCCGCCGTGCGACCGCAACTATGATGCAATGCCGGTTTGGGATAACTACGATGCCATCGCAAAAAAGGCGGCGCAGGAAGTGCATGAAAACGACGTGGTGTATTTGACCGGCGGGTCATTGGGCTTTTTGATGCTGCGCCATCTGCCGCGTGACTTCAAGTATACACTGGTGGTTAACTCGGTGGATCTTGCAAACCGCCTGCGGGAATGGGAAAACGTCGAGGTCTGGCTCGCGGGCGGTAAAATGCGCCGAAGCGCTTCGATGGTCGACAGCATGGCAACTGAGTTTATCAAAAAACTGCATTTTGATATTTGTTTCATCACCGGAGCGGGGGTCACGGCACAGTTCGGGCTCTCCAACGGCACTGATGAGACGGCCACTTTCCAACGTGCCGTCGTCGCTAACAGTCGAAAAAAAATATTGCTGATGCCGGGGCAGAAAGTGGGGTCAAACGCATTCATTCAAGTTTGTCCGGCTGAGAAGTTCGACACATTGATCACCGACTGGGAGGGCGTCGAGGACGAACTTGCAAAGATTGCGGAAACCGGTGTCGAGGTGATCGCCGTTGAAAAACCGGCTGAGTGAAATGGAACGCGAACAACGGCTGCGCAATGAGATTTTGGATCGCTACAAGAGCATCCGACAATTTGCGCTTGCGGTGGATGTGCCGTACAGCTCGATTATGACCGGGCTTGCCAAAGGTATCACCGGTATGTCGTTTGATACGGTGATTAAAATTTGCAGAGCGTTGGAATTGAATCCGTATGAGATATGATATTTTATTAAAAATAGGGTTGCGATTGCAGCCCTATTTGCGATTTCATATGAAACAGTATCATTTTGTGATATGTACCAAAACCTCTTGATACAACGCGGCGGTCTCGATGGGGGTTTCGCAGTTGATGTAATACAGTGAGCCATCGGCGGCGGTGATCAGGATGTAGCCTGAAGCGGTTTTATCCATGACGTTCAGATAGACGCTTTGACCGTTCATCTTGAATTGGCCTTTTAGGATGTTGCCGATGGCGGCTCCGTTGGTGCGGGTTTCGATGGCGGGAAGTTGGGTGGTCTCTTGGGTGACCGCTGCGCCCGAGAGGTCGATATCTTTTCCGAACTGGCCCGAGATGGTCATGATGCTGCCTTCAAATGTGTAGGAGGGTTTCGCTTTGCTGCCTTGCAGCAGCCAGATCACAAATACGGCGGTCATTAAAAGAATGACAACGGTTAAAATAGTGATGATGATATTGGCTTTTTTACTGACTTGATCGGGCTTGTTCATAACCATGCCTCCAATGCGTTACATTATTTTTATTGTAGCACAAATACTGGGAAAAGTCGACTGGAGATACCGACAATTTATAAAATAGAAAAGGCTTCATGCCAGTTTTATGCATATTTCGACTCAAATCGAAAACAATGTAATCAATCACTGACTTTTGGACTGTGTATATGAATAAAAAAACAAGAAAATACATCGCTTTTTTTCTGATTGCCGCTGTAATTCCGATTTCATTTTTTATGGCCGGCAATGGTGCGGTTTACACCGATACGGCGAAATTGATCATTCCCGAAAGTGGCTGCGCGCTCTATATCGATCTTGATGCCCTGTTGATGACGGTTTATGTGGACGGCAATGTTTTAAAGACATATCCCGTCTCCGGAGGCACTGCAAATACGCCGTCTCCCGTCGGCATTTGGCATGTTACTGAAATATACGACTGGGGAAAAGGGTTCGGGGGTACTTGGATCGGTCTGAATGTCCCCTGGGGCGTATACGGCATCCATGGTACAAAGGAGCCTTGGTTAGTCGGAAAGAAAAACGTCTCCCACGGTTGTATCCGTATGAAAGATGAAGACGCAATCGAAGTGAAAAATCTCGTTACGATCGGCAGCAGTGTCCAAATCAAACAGGACTCGCTGCCCTTTCGCAACATGGGAAAGAGCATGACCGGCAGCGACGTCTACAACACACAGATCATGCTGAAGAACCTGGGCTTCTATACTGGTACGATCGACGGTATTTTCGGAGAAGGTATGGAAAGGGCGGTGAAAAGTTTTCAAAGAACTTATTACTTGGAAGACGACGGGATTATCGGAAAGACGACCTATGAAAAAATCATCGAGCAGAATCGGATTAAAACCGGATAGGTTCTGCCCGTGTTATGCGGTTCACTGTTATCTCAATTCTTTCCTCATAGTTATACGCTCACCCTGTTCCGCCGTTTTCGCCTGCTCTTTGGTCATTTGATACATCTGGCAATAGCAACGGTAGGGGGAATCATCCGTGAATGCCCGGTTTTCAAAAAAATCGAAATAATCTGCGGAAAGCTCCGGGGTAAGGGGTTTGATAAGAATATTTATATTTGCCCTCTGTCTTAATGATTGCATTATTCGGCATGATTTTACTATAAAACAAATCCGCCATCAACCGGATGAATCGATTGACGGCGGTTTAATTTTTGATACGATGAACACCCTACGAATAATCGTAAGCGGAGGTATGCGTCAGCAATCTATCCCTTAAACTCGCTTTCAAGGATACTCATATAAATCTTATCAACATACTTACCGTTTATGAAAAACACCTCCGGCAATCTTCCGACTTCTTTGAATCCTACCTTTTTGTAGCATTTGATACCGGCGTGATTATCCGCATGTACGGTAAGATTGATGCTATGCAGGTTCATGGTCTTGAATCCGTAGTTGAGTATCAGCCGAATCGCTTCAGCACCGTAACCTTTGCCTCGGTTTTCCTCACCGCCGATAAATATACCGATATAGGCGTTGCGATTGAGATGGTCTATGTTGTGAAGACTGATACTTCCGATCAACGCATCATTTTCAAGAAGAACTATCGCATAACGGTGCATGTTTTTCGGCGGTTCATAAAGCCAATTTAAATCGTTTTTCGATGAAACCGTCAGAGGATATTGACCGAAATTTATTGCAAGCTTATAATCCTCATTCATCCATTTTAAATAGGCATCAACTTCATCGGGGTTGACAGGTGAAAGGTATAAACGCTCTCCGATTATTTTCTTGTAATATTCCATTTGTTTCCCTCCGATTGATCATCCTTAATAAAGTTCCTACTTGTAAAAAATAAAAACGCTAATGTCGACACTCAACGTATCAAAATTACCGTTTTTATATGGAGAAGGACACGAGTTTGATACAAAATGCACCCGGTAACCTCGTTCCCGTTTGTTCCGTTTGCTTTGTGCACACCCCTGAAAATATGAACTTTGCCATTATGAGTTTTTAGCTTTATAATCCGTTCCCCCAGTCTATCATGACATCAAGAATCGGTTTTAGACTAAGGCCGGTTTCGGTAAAAGATTAGTTATCGCTGCGAGAATAAATCATAATTAAAAATCAGCACCCTTCATCAAAACTTACTTTCTGAAGGGTGCTGATTATGCTTATTCTATCATAATAACAGAGACGGGACAGTTATCACGCGCTTCTGCTGCTACGTCTTCCGCAGATTCAGGAACAGGGTCCGCGCATACCACCGCGCGCCCATCATCAGCCATCCGGAATACCTCCGGACAGGTGGATGCACATAGCCCGCAGGAAATACAGCCTTCTCTGTCGATCGTCGCTTTCATATGCTGAATCCCTTTCTTAATCAGGCGTTCATGAATAGTTTAATGTCATCGTCAACTGTTCCAACACCCACGATACCGAATTTTTCAACCAACACCTTGGTCACATTGGGAGACAGGAAGCCCGGCAGTGTGGGACCGAGGTGGATGTTCTTCACACCCAGGTACAGCAGCGCCAGGAGCACAATGACGGCCTTCTGTTCGTACCAGGCAATATTGAAGGCAATCGGCAGCTTGTTGATATCGTCGAGTCCAAACACTTCTTTGAGCTTCAGGGCGATAATCGCCAGAGAATAGGAGTCGTTGCACTGCCCGGCGTCCAGAACCCTGGGAATCCCGCCGATGTCACCCAGCTTTAGCTTGTTATAGCGATACTTCGCGCAGCCCGCCGTGAGAATCACCGTGTCATTCGGGAGCTTTTCAGCGAATTCGGTGTAGTATTCTCTGGACTTCATGCGTCCGTCACAGCCAGCCATGACGAAGAACTTTTTGATCGCGCCGGATTTGACGGCATCGACGACCTTGTCGGCCAGGGCAATTACCTGATTATGGGCAAAGCCGCCGACAATGCTGCCGGTCTCAATCTCATCGGGCGCGGGCAGGGTCTTGGCAAGCGCGATGATTTCGGAAAAATCCTTTTTGCCGTTCTCGTCGGCTTCAATATGCTTGCAGCCGGGATAGCCCGTGGAACCCGTTGTATAGATTCTGCCCCGGACCTCCTCGCTTCTGGGCGGGACGATGCAGTTGGTGGTAAAGAGGATGGGGCCATGGAAGGAGACAAATTCCTCAAGTTGCTTCCACCATGCATTGCCGTAGTTCCCGGCAAAGTTGTCGTATTTTTTGAAAGCCGGGTAATAATGGGCAGGCAGCATCTCGCTGTGGGTATATACATCCACACCGGTGCCTTTGGTCTGCTCCAAAAGCTGTTCCAGATCGGTCAGGTCGTGGCCGGAAATCAGAATCGCAGGATTTTTTCTGACGCCGATATTAACTTCAGTGATTTCAGGATTGCCGAACCGCGAGGTGTTGGCCTCATCCAAAAGAGCCATGACTTTGACGCCGTATTCGCCTGTTTTCAGCGTCAGCGCCACCAGATCATCGGCGGAGAGGGAGTCATCCAGCGTTGCAGCCAGCGCCTCATAGATGAAGGCGTTGATTGCCAAATCTTCTTTCCCGATGTTTTTAGCATGCTCGGCGTAAGCGGCCATACCCTTAAGGCCGTACGTGATCATCTCACGGAGAGACCGCACGTCCTCATTTTCGGTTGCCAGCACGCCGACGGTTGCGGCCTTTTCCAACATGGATTCTCTTGAACTAACCGTGAAGGTCGCCGCGTCGTGTAAACCCGTAGAAACAACGGAATTTCTTAGCTTGTCTCTTGCGGCAATCATTTTCATGATCTGCTTTTCAATAGAGCCAGCGTCGAAATTCGCGTTGGTGATGGTCATGAACAGGCTGCTGAGAACTTCATAGTTTGTCTCGCCGAGGGTTTTGACGTCCAGCTTTCCTTTGACTACAATTTCTGAAATTCCCTTGAGGGTGTAAATCAGAAGATCCTGAAGCTTTGCCACTTCTTCGTTTTTTCCGCAGACGCCGCGCACCGCGCAGCCCTTTCCTCCAGCAGTTTCCTGACACTGATAACAAAACATACTCATTTTTGTTTCCTCCTTTAATATTCAGTCTTCAACAGGTTCAAATTCATCTTTGCCGACAAAACAAATCGGGCACTGCCAATCATCGGGTAAATCCTCAAATGCCGTGCCGGGCGCGATACCGCTGTCGGGATCGCCAAGCGCGGGATCATAGATATACCCGCATGGAATACACCTGTACTTTTTCATCCGAGTTCCTCCTTCGTTTTCTCAGCTTTTGGGAGCGGGTGCCTTTACGACAATTAGCTCCAGCGTTTCGTCATACACATTTCTGACATTCATTTTAGTTTGAAATGGAATTTTCAGCAGAGTTCCGGCCTCGTACTCGTGGATTTCTTGATCATCAAGGCCGATGGAAAGTCTTCCGCGAATGACAGTCATATACACGTTTGAATTGGATAAGTGCTCCGGCAGTCCCTCACCTTTGTTAAACACCATGTGAAGGTAATGAAGGTTTTCGTCAAATATGACTTTTTCTATCGCTTTTTCATTTGACTTCGACAGTTTATACTCTTTTTCTATCATTATGATGCCCTCCTGTCAATCAAGAATTATTCCATCGGTTGAAATCGTCACTACCTGCCAGGGAATCATTTTGCCGCTATTTTGAAGCGCCCTTTTTACCGCATTTTCGATTCCGCCGCAACAGGGGACTTCCATCCGGACGACGGTGACGCTTTTAATGGAGTTATTCCTTATAATCTCTGTCAACTTTTCGCTGTAATCCCCTTCGTCAAGCTTGGGGCAGCCGATCAGGGTCACTTTGTTTCGGATGAAGCGATTGTGAAAATCTCCGTAAGCATAGGCCGTACAGTCGGCAGCAATCAGGAGATTGGCATTCGCGAAATACGGAGCGTTAACCGGTGCAAGTTTGATCTGGACGGGCCACTGTGACAACTGGCCTTTGTTTTCGCTGATATTGGGAACGACCTCACAATTACTTTCACGATGGATGGTTTTTGACTGCGTGCCCGGACATCCGCAGACCAGCGTTTCTTCCTGCTTGCTCAGCTTGCTTTTCTTCACCGCAGCTTCGTCATATTCCTTTGCTTCGCGTTCCTCAAAACTGATAGCTCCTGTCGGGCAGGTCGGCAGACAGTCTCCGAGACCATCGCAATAATCGTCGCGAAGTAGCTTTGCCTTTCCGTTTACCATTCCAATAGCTCCTTCATGGCAAGCTTTTGCGCACAGACCGCAGCCGTTACATTTTTCTTCATCAATTTTGATGATTTTTCGAATCATATTGTATCACCTCTTTGGTATGTGTTGACTTGTTGTATTAAGTATATTATACTGTGTTAAAAAAGTATGTTGGAAATCCAACGAAATGGAGCTTTATGAAAAAATATTTAGATGTATTGAAAACAGTAGATTTATTTAAAGATATAGATGAATGTGATTTACAGCCTCTCTTGTCTTGTTTATCTGCAAAAGCGTCACATTATGAAAAAAGTCAAACTGTGTTTTCCACCGGTGAAAGAATCGAGCGATTCGGTATCGTTTTGTCGGGACAGGTTCAGATCGTTCAAGACGACTATTATGGAAACAGAAGCATACTTGCAAAAATTGACATTGGAAATCTCTTTGCCGAATCCTTTGCCTGCTCGGAAACAAAAACGCTTCCAGTCAGTGTAATTACAACGACTGAAAGCGATCTGCTTTTTATCGACTGTCACAAGCTTGCCGTCCCGTGCGCCAAGGCGTGTGGCTTTCACAGTAGGCTCATTCAAAATATGCTTAGTATCGTATCAATGAAAAATATATCGCTGACGCAGAAAATTGAATTCACCTCAAAACGCACCACCCGTGAAAAACTCTTGGCCTATCTTTCGGCTGAGGCTAAGAAAGCTGAAGGCAAGTGTTTTTACATCCCGTTTAATCGTCAAGAACTCGCAGATTATCTTTCCGTCGAGCGCAGTGCTATGTCAGCTGAGCTTTCAAAGCTTAGAAATGATGGATTGCTGAACTTTCATAAAAATCAATTTGAGCTGTTATAAGTAGATTGCTTTTCATTTTTTTTATAATGAATAGCATTCTTAGGACAAACCTGCCGACAATTTGTGCATTGATGGCACAATGCGGTTTTTATAATTGCCTTTTTATTCTCTGAGGAAACAAGGATTGCATTCGAATGGCAAACTTTTTCACATAGTTTACAGCCGACGCAGGCGCTTATATCGACTTTTTCGGACATGCGCGCAAATCTGCCGAATGTTCTTTGCAGCGCTCCGAATGGGCAGATGAGATTATGAAATACTTCCGGTTTATATCTGAGTGTTACAAGTACCGACACAACCAGCCAGAACGGCAGAATTGGTAAGTCAATGTGCAGCAGTCTTTTTGACAGAAGCATAACTGCTATGCTTATACCCAATGTTATCCACGTAAAATAGCCGTTTTTCAGCCACATGGGCGCATCCGCTGTTTGAAGCTTTAGCTTTTTGGATAGCCATTCGATGGGAATCATCAAGGTATTCATAGGGCAGACATACCCGCAGTAAATCCTGCCGAAAATCAGAGCGATAACTAGGCTAACTCCGAACAACGCAAGCCAAAGTACTACTTTCCCATTTACCAGGAGAAAGATAAAAAGAGCGAGAAACAGTATGCGAATGATGTTGGTTATGTATTTCATGATAACATTTCCTCCTTGTTCAGAATAATTGCTTTTGATGGACACTTTTCAACAGATTCCTTGAGAGCCAGTATCGCTTCCTTCCCTTTGGGCATTTTCGTGACTACGGCTTTGTTTTGGTTCATTTCATAGAACTCCGGGAGGAGCTTAACGCAGAGACCACAACCGATGCAATAATCTTCTTTAATCTCCAATGTTGCCGCATTTTTGGAATCAATAGGTAAATCCTTCTTTTTTACAATCATGCCGGTGATATAAGCCATTATGAATATCGCGATAACCGTAAGCACCCATCTGATAATCATGAAATTTACACCAAGGAACTTCGCCTCGTTGGCAAGCATGGGAACTTTAATTACTGCCCAAGAGCTTAATATGATAACGATATTGGATATGCTTGCACCTTTCCCAAGCAGAGTCTTGCTGATAGGAAATGCGGCATAAATAGGACCCGCCGAGATACTCCCAAGCAATAGAGCAAGCAGGTTGCCCTTAAAACCTGATTTTTCTCCGAACCCTCTCATGATCATTTCTTTCGGAACCAGAGCTTCAATAACAACTGTGAGTAAGAATATAACTGGCAGTACCTGAAGCATTTCAACCAGATAATAAACACTGTTACCAACCGATTTCAATGCCTTGTCGGGTGATATAACTAATACCACAAGGTATACGAGTGCAACAAAAATTAGTAATTTATTCTTTTTTATTATTGACATAGCCTTCACAGAATCACCCCCATTGTTAGTGCGATCACAATCGCAAATCCAAAGCTAAGCGCGTTTCTGGTAAGCGCAAATTTTGTCCCAAACTCTTTCTTTTCGAGCGGGAAAGTTACAATTCCAACCATTGTGAGAGTTGTAAGGAATGCGACTGCTGGAACGATGCTTGCACCAACATCAACCAAAGACCCAACCAGCGGAAACGCCACAAAAGCCGGTATAAGGGTAATGCTCCCGATAATCGCTGAAACAACTGTTGACACAAATGTGTTTGCCGAACCTAAAACTGATTTTATTGTTTCAGGCGGGATGAATGTCAGAACAAGTCCGATTAAAAATATGATGGCTATAATTTCACCTATTATATTTCCCATCATGCCCTTTGATTTTTTCATTGCAGCGAATGTTTTCTTCTTATCTTTTATGAGTGAAATAACGGTAAAAACAATCGCAATTATCCAAAACGCAATTGTAAATATATCCATACTTGACCTCCTTCTATTGATATATCCTTATTATAATGATATACTAAGCAAAAAGGTGTTACCAATGTAACACTTCGGGGGTGCGTTATGAAAAAATATTTAGAATTCATGCGACAGATTGACCTTATCAAATCAATAAAGCCTGAAGAAATTGAGTCATACTTGTCTGAAGGAAGCTGTAATATAACTGAATATGGAAAAAACAATATTGTTCATTTTGTTGGGGAAGTCTGCTCAAAGCTTGAGATCATTCTCTCTGGAAAAGTGGTTATTGAGCGTATTGACGAGTCTGGCAATCTAATGACAATAGCGGATTTTTATGGCGGCGATGTCCTTGGCGGCAATCTAATGTTTTCTAAAAATCCATATTATCCGATGACCGTCACGGCCAAAAATACTACATTGATTCTGGAGATAAACAAAACCCGATTATTTCAGCTGTTTTCAGATAATCATGACTTTTTAAAGAGCTATCTTGAATATGTATCGGACCACACGGTCATTCTTGGGGATAGGATTAAGCATTATGTGAACAGAACAATTCGTGAAAGTATCACAAGCTATCTGGATTATGAACGCAAAAAGCAAAACTCAAATATAATCAAGCTTAGCATGACAAAAAAGGCATTAGCTGAAAGAATTGGCGTTCAAAGGACATCTTTATCCAGAGAACTTGCCAAAATGAGAGAGGACGGTTTAATAGAGTTTACACCTGTCTCCATTTCACTATTGTACAAATTCTTCAAATAAATAATATATCTGCAATAACAACCCTTTTGTGTATAATACGGCTGCAATGGTTTGCAACAGTGCCGAAATATCATTTTACTCTGTGATTTTCTTTCCACTCTTGAACCGAAACACGATACCGCCATCGCGCTGAACCGTAGCGGTATCAAGCAGTGTAATCCAAAGTCGCTCATTCCATTCGGTTATCACCAGCGGTTGCTTTTTGAGCATCGTTATAAAGGCGATCAGCTCCTTGCTCTTCCGAACCCGTTTATCCCGCTCCGCTTCGAGTGCGGTGTAATGTTCAAAAGCGGCATTATACCGTTTTTCAATGCGTCCGGCTTCCAGTGCGTAGGCTTCTTGCGACTGGGCGACCGAGGCGTTCTTTTTTATATGCGCCTGCATGAGTTCGGACACCACAGTCATTTCATCATGTTCACGCTGCATTTCAGCATCAAGCACCGATGTGTCACAGAGCGTCTGCCGGATAAGTTCGCAGTCGGTAAGTAGCGTGGCTCGGCTACCCATCAACTCATTGTAGGCGACGAGGAAGCGTCGTTTGATTTCGTCCTCGGTGAGTGCCGGAGTTTGGCATCTGTTCTCCTGTTTGAATTTCTGATTGCACTGGAATATTACGCTTCTATATACATCCTTGGAATGCCAGACCTTTCGGCCGTAGAAACCGCCACAGTCTCCGCAGATGATTTTACTGTGAAAAGCCTTATCGCTGTATGCTCTGCCCAGTTCCTTTCGCCGCGCTATTTCTTCCTGCACCGTTTCAAACTCCTCAGAGGCAATAATGGCTTCATGCGCACCTTCTACATAATATTGTGGCACCTCACCGTTATTTACCCGCAGTTCTTTCGTTAAAAAGTCAACTGTAAACCGTTTCTGGAGCAGCGCATCGCCCTTATATTTCTCGTTGGTGAGGATGCTGGCAACCGTGGATGACCGCCATGTTTTCTTTCTGGCAGGGCTGAGAATGCCGTGTTCCATGAGGTAATTAGCAATGCCCTGTGTGGTTTTTCCCTCAAGAAACATCTTGTAGATGAGCCGAACCGTTTCAGCTTGCTTCGGCACTACCTTGAGGTTTCCGTCCTCGCCCTTATCAAAACCGAGAAATTGCGAGTAACCGACGCTGACCTTACCATCTGAGAAACGCTTTCGTTGTCCCCATGTGACATTCTCCGAAATGGAGCGGCTTTCTTCCTGTGCCAGAGAACTCATAATGGTAAGAAGCAGCTCGCCCTTGCCATCAAAGGTAAAAATATTTTCCTTCTCGAAATAACACTCCACACCTTTTTCCTTCAGTTTGCGGATGGTAACAAGGCTGTCAACCGTGTTTCTCGCAAATCGACTGACCGATTTTGTGACTATAAGATCTATCTTGCCATCCAGCGCATCCCGTACCATCTGTTGAAATCCCTCTCGGTGCTTAGTATCCAAAGCCGAAATGCCTTCATCCGTATAAACCGTGACGAACTCCCAGTCCTCTCGGGACTGAATGTACTTGGTGTAATAATCGACCTGTGCCTCATAACTGGTGAACTGCTCGTCCTTATCCGTGGAAACACGGGCATACCCGGCAGTGCGTCGCTTTGCAATGGACGCTGTCGGTAGCGCCGTGAACTTGTTTTTTGTCGCTGGTATTGTCGTTACTCTTGGCATTGTTTTTCCCTCCTTTGAATGCGTGTTCGCTCGGCAGCAGCTTGTTTCATTTCCGATGTCCAGCTTTCCCGCCGTGAGCGATCTGCCCATGTGCGCTCGACCGTGCTGCCATCTTTGAAAACGAAACGCAGACGGTTGCCTTCCGGCACTTCGATATGGTCAACCTGCATATCGAATACTGTCGAATTGTAGGTTTCCGTCCCAAGCACCTGAGCGCACACGGCTTGTAGCGTAGCTTCGGGTATTTTTTTGCCGTGGCAGTACGCTTTACCCTCTGTGAGAAAAGTGGAGCAGTTCCAGCCAACCGAACCGTTGCAGGTATTTCGTTTGTAGTATTTTCCGCAGAATGGGCAGTAGATTTTACCGGTGAACTCGCTTTTTTGTGGGCGGGGTCTGCCTTGGGCAGCTTCCTTCATTCTCTGTAAAACTACCTGTGCAGCATTGAAGGTATCCATGTCGATTATGGCAGGATGCGTTTTCTCCGCGAAAAACATCGGCAGCTCACCAGTGTTGCGGCATTTCTTTTTTTCCAGATGATTATTTCGATAGTGCTTTTGAAGCATGGCGTTGCCTGTATATTTTTCATTGCCGACCGTTTCGCGTATGCGCTGGGCGCACCATTTGCCGCCAAGCGCACCAGGCACGCCTCGACTATTCAAATTCTTGCTAATTGCTCCGAAGGTTTCTCCGTCGATAACGCGGGCAAATATCTCACGAACAATCGGTGCAGTGGCGGTATCAATCTCAATACCGTCCTTTGATATGCTATATCCGAACAGAAACCGCCAGTTGAGCAGTTCACCGTTCTCAAAGCCCTTGCGGACACGCCACTTCTGATTCTCGCTTGCCGACAGGCTTTCCTCCTGTGCATAAGATGCGAGTATGGTAAGCATCAACTCACCTTCGGCGCTCATTGTGTAAATATTCTGTTCCTCGAAAAAAACATCCACCTCCAAAACTTTCAGTTCACGGACTGTTTCCAGTAGTGTTACCGTGTTCCGAGCAAAACGGGAGATGGACTTGGTCAGTACCAAGTTCACTTTTCCAGCACGGCAGTCTGAGAGAAGATTTTGAAATCCGCTTCGACTGTCCTTTGTGCCGGTCAGTGCTTCGTCTGAATAAACGCCTGCATAAAGCCACCCTGCATGATTTTGTATTAAACTACTGTAATAGCTGACCTGTGAGGACAGCGAGTGGAGCATCGCGTCCTTACCCGTGGAAACACGAGCATAAGCGGCGACCTTTTTTGGCTGTTCCAATCGCGGCTTCTGCGGCATTTTTCTTACTTTTTTAGGCATAATATCACCTCCTCGCCTTACACCATGTTCGCTCTCAAAGCAACATTTATCAAGTCAATTTCGCGATATATACTGCCGATTTTAAGCCCATATTTCTCGGCTAACTTGTGCTCAATTGATACAATGTCATCCTTGCCGATGATGCCATTTTTGAGCATAATCTGCGCCTGTGCCATAGCGGACAGGTAGGCTTGGACTTTCTGAAAATCAGTCATTCCTGCCACCATCCTTGTAACGAGCAGCGATGTAGCAGCGGTGAGAACAATACTTGCGCTCGCCCTTGCGGCGCATTTGTATTTCTTTACCGCAGCAGGCACAGTTCGCCGTGTACGGCATATCGGCTTTTGGGTGCTTGTTCCACCATTTCATTCGGCAGGTATCGGAGCAGAAGCGCCGACCGCCGCGTGTGCTAATATCAATAGGTTTTCCGCAATCCGCACACCGGGCGGTTTCTTCCTTAGTGACAACACTTTTTTGCCTGCGACAATAAGACTTTACCGTGTTTTCGGAAAGCCCAAGCTCCTGGGCAATCTTTATATATCCGATGCCGCCCTGTCGCATGGTTGTGATTCGTTCTTTTTGCTCATTTGTCATGAGATTGTCCTCCAGTCCGAGAACTTTTGTCCTCACTACCCACTGGAAAAAAAGAAGTCCATCGTACAAAAAATGAGCAAAAAAATATGCCTACCAGAGAGACAGTCTCCAGTAGGCATCACTACGTATATGTTTACTCGCTGTATTTGATGAAGGCATCCGTAAAGCCAGCCGCCTTAATCTTGGCAAGCATGGCGTCTGCGTTCGCCTTAACGGAATACGCGCCGACCTGCACACGGTAGTATTTCTTCGGCGCAGTCGGTGTGACGGGAGCGGGTGCTTCCGTTGCCGCCAGTCCAGCCTTTACATCAGCACGGAAAGTATCCATTGACTTGCCGTGCTTTGGGAACCAGTGCATAACATCACCATGATTGCTGGCGATGCCCAGCTTGCAACCCTCACTGTGGCAAATGATGTCCTTCTCCGTCAGTCCATACTGCTTGCAGAGATAGACGCAAAGCTCCACAGCTTCCTTGTAAACGGCAGAAAAATACGAGGCATCGGTCAGACCGTCCTCGCAGATTTCAAAGCCGATATGTGTATCATTTGCAGAACCACCGGCGTGCCAGCCGCGATGATTCCAAGGAAGCGTCTGATAAGTGGCGATGCTTCCGTCAGCCAGCTTGCCGATGAAGCCGTGGACGCAGACCTGCCGTCCGTCCGGCTTGTCCTGATTCCAGTGATTGTTATACTGGTTCTTACCGAGCAGGCCGTCGTCGGGTCCAACATAGCGTTTCAGGTTGGGGTTGTTCGCTCCGGTGGAATGCACCATGATGCCCTTTGGTGTGATGGTTCTGCCTGCCTTGTAGCAGGCGTTGTTTATGAAGATAAGCTTGTGTAGGTTCATTTATTTATCCTCCGTTCTGTTGTGAAGCTGTTCCAAAATGTCTTTTAGCTTTTGCGGTACAGGTAGGCCGATGTGTGCGGCGTTTTCGAGTATAGAAACGCCCTCGTTAGACAAATAGAAAAAGATGACCGCCGTCCGGATCACCGAGCCGTCACCGATTACACTTTTGTCTATAATGTGTCCGATTGCCACCAGCGAGAAGATAAGCACCTTTTTGAAAATGCCCCGGAAGCCGACCTCGCTGGAGAGCTTCTTATCAAGCACCGCACACATCAGGCCGGTGATGTAGTCAATGACAACAAATGCGAGCAGTGCATACAAAAAGCCATCCCACCCTCCCAGAAAGTACCCAAGCCACCCTCCGGCAGCGGCGATTGCCACCTGAATCCAGTTCCAGATTTCTTTCATTTAAATTACCTCTTTCCTTGTTGTTGAATGTAAAAACAGCACCCCAAGACGGAGTGCTTTCAGAAATATAATCAGGAGATTACCACATTGCTTTGTGTGGATTTGCCTCCGATTTGAGAAACATAGTCCTTGAGAAGCGCCTTGCCTTTTCTGCCGGAACTGTCCACGGTGAACTCGGTGATAAAGCCGCCTTTTCCGAACTTGTGGCGGACGCTCGTAACGGTGCCGGTTTTACTGCGCCTTCCGTTCGTTTCTACAAGTTCGATTTCATCTCCGATAATCAGCTGCGGTGTGAAAATCCCGGCGAAACTCTCAATTCTGCCGCTTATGGCGATCAGCTTTGCAAGCTCATCCGCATATGCCGCAAGCTCGGCGCTGCCCGTTCCTTCAGGTACGGCAACATACATCGTTTTGTGCTGCGGTGAAACCCACCATCTGTGCGGGGGAAGCGTAACATAAACCGTCGCGGCAGGCTCTTTGCAGGAAACGCACAGCTTGGCGCAGGTATTCTCATCCGAGTATTCCACATCATAGCTGAAGCAGGTTTTGTCGCGCTCGAATACATAAACCGACGGCTGTTCAAAACGGCTGTCGGTAATTGGCGCTATACCTACCGTCCCATCGGTATTCTCGCGAAGCTGCCAGCCGGGAAGTAAGGAAACAACCTCTTCAATGCCGGACTGTAAAGTGGTATTCGATTCAAAGGTCAACTTCCATGCCTTTTGTGGATCACCTACAAAGTAGCTCTCTATACCAGATAGCAGCAGTATCGCCTCAAGGTTTTCTTTAAGTGTAGAATTAAGGAAGCTGTTGTTTTCATCAAAGGTCTGTTCCTTCAGCAGCTTTCCAATACTATTACGAGCCGATACCGAAATGCTTTCCTCCGGATATGACGTACTAACCCGGTCGATGTAGAACTGACCGAGCGGGAGCCACGCACTGACGCCCATCGTGAAGCTGATCTCCAGCATCGTATTGGGTGAGATAATCGAGCGGTATCTACCGACAAGCTCACCTCCGAGGTTCATGAAAGAAATACTCAGCTGCGAAACAGGGCTGTCCTTGGTGAAGGAAATGCTTCCGTCGACAAACGCCGCCGATACGTCATACGGCAGCATATATATAACGAACCGGTGAGTGTCTTCACTGCTCCAGAATCCGTAAGCGCCGTGGTGCGCTACTTTTTTTAGCTGCGGCTTGCTTACCTCGAAGTCGGCGGATATCCTGCCTTTATCTGTGCAGGCAAGATTATCATACAACCCCATATCCGGAAAGCACTCATTAGCTTCAACCAGCCCATCTGAGGTAACATAAATAAACCGCAGGCCGTTGTCCATCATGTGGACTGCCTGCGGTGAAAGTCCGGCACCCGCTGTTTTAGTGTATTCAAAGGTCAGTCTCATAGCTTAACTCCCTTCGCCCCTTGAGAGCAATAGCGAGCAGGTAAAGCGGAGCAGATTATTTGAGGTTTTGAAGGGTAGCTCCAGCTGGTAGCTTGCTTCAATGGCGGCACCGCTTGCAGGAGGGGTGGTGAACTTCAATCCCGGCACGGTTTTACCAAGGAAGAAGGTTGTGCCGAAAGCCTGCTCGTCGCGGGTGTTGGTTCCTGTTGTCAAACCGTATGACCAGTTATATGACGGAATAAATACACGCCAGTATCGTGCTGAAGTTAGGGTAAAGCTCCATGCTTGGCTTGTTCTCACCATGTCCGGAACATCAGTCCATGTTGTATTATCCGTACTATACTGTATTTTCAGATTATCAATTTGCGTGGAGGGAACAGTATTGATTTCAATCTTCATCCGGTTGCATTCTTTCGCAGAACCGAAGTCGAACAAGATGGGATTCGCTTCGTTTACCGTACATGAAGCGGGATACTGGTTCGCTTCATAACAATCCCACCAGGCAATCGGGTCTCGGTAATTCGAGCCGCTTTTCGTGGCGGTTTTGAGGTTGCCGAAGCTGACGTTATCCATCCGGCAGGTAAGCCCTGCGGTATGGTAGTTTTCCCGCATATCGCAAAAGTTGTTCTCGTAGTCAATCTCATAATCAACTCCCTTGGTCAGAGCAACATTGTCAACATAGATAGTCTCTGAATTCGGTATAATAAACGGTGCTTTAATACTGAAGTCTTTCGTGGTGCCGTCGCCCGTGCCTATCGCGATTTTTGTAACCTGAACCGGCGGAAACATCGTGTGGTTCGGCAGGGATATAGCACCGATGCTGTTGATGCCGATGGTTCTGACAGTATGGTTTAGCCGTTCCGTATCAAGCCAAGTAATAACCGGATAATCAATCCGCCACGTGGTCGCATTTCGCGTACAGGCGTCCATATTCGTTGATTTTGCCCCATGCTTGCAGTTCCACATATCGGTTGAGTTTTGCAGGGTATATCTTGAAAACGAGATGGTGTTGGGGAATGTAGCGACACCAAGCAGCCAGCGAATAACCCCGTTTTCTCCCGGTGGCGGATAGATGCCGTTATCGCCGAAACCTGTGCAGTTGAAGGTTACGTAGAATGTGCCACGGATAATAACCACATCGGTGTCGGTTTTCTGGATGGCTATCTGGTTGCCCTCGCTGTCCTGCAGAAACGCATGGGTGACGAAGTGATAATAAGTATTGTAATATGCGGCCAGAAAGCCTACCTCTGTGATGTCGTTCCCGTTGTACTCATCTGCTTCAATGCGGATTTCCTTCGTAATATATGAGGTCGGATAAGCATACACTGTTTCAATCGTGGTCGGTATCTTTCTGCCGATATAGCTGAACACATCGGTTCGATCGACATCCAGCGTACCGGTTCCTCTGCCTACACCGATTGCCTTCAAAGGGTCAGCATAATAGCTTACTCCGCCGGTCTTGGTGAAATAATGAAACCAACGGTTCAATATGATGTTGTATGCAACGGCCGTCTTCTTCAATTCGTTAGTTTTGGCGTCGCGTACCTCAACATCGAACCGGTTATGAATGACCGCTTTTTGTTTAAATTCCATGACTTTTCCTCCTAAATCGGTAATATGCCTACCGGCGGCAGTGTAACGGTGCTTTCAACATTAACCGTAACGCTCTCGTTAAGGTATGCTCGATGGTCGGTCTTGATATTGATATACATCCCGGCGGCTGGCGTCACCATAGCAGTTTCTCTGTGAATGGTCTGTATCGGCAGTCCGGCAAGGACAAACTCTGTTGCTTCAATCGGCATACGGTGACCGTCTATAACCTGCCACGCTTCATGGCACTTACTAACCGTAATCGTAAACTCAACGCTTTGCCCTAAATCCTGTGTGAGGGTTAACTTCAGCTGATTGCCGTTTTGCCAGACGCAGGATTCCACCGGGCGAACCGGAAAGGTCGTGAAGTAGTTTTCAAAAGCACCGTTTATGCCTCCAACCGGGCGGTTGAAGGTGATAACAATCTCGCGAAGCCCGATTCGCTCATGCTCCGTGACCGCGAGCGCGGGCGTATCCGTATCGTAGCAGGCAAGATACGGTCTGTCGGGTATCGCTGCGCCATGTTCCGAAAAGACAGGGTAATAATACTGAGCGCTATTCATCCATACTTTTGCGTCCTGCGGCCAGCATTCCGCATATTCCGGCGGCATCGCCTGACCTGCATAGGTGCGCTCGGAAAGGACATAGTTCATCACGCCTGCGTTTTCGGCGAGGAAACCAACTCTAAAATCGTTGGTTCGGAAGACACACAGGGTCGTGTTGCCGGTCCCGAGTTCCGTAACCTCGTTCTCAGTTTCCCAGATATACTCACCGTTGCTTTGCTGACACCAGGCACGATAGAACACCTTGCCGTCCCGTAGGTAACCGATAATTAAACCTTGGTCGACGCCCGTGTCGAGTGTCGACTGCCAGCCCCGGCAGACGGAAATCTGCGAAACACCTTCGGCAAGCGGTATCCTTGTGGATACATCACTCCATTTTTGCACATAGAGGTCGTCGCTGCTATCTGTAAAAAAGATGTACGGCACATCCTCAGTCATCAGCTCATAATACCGTTTTCTCGGATTGATGTGCCACTCACCATCAAACTCAATCGCAACGTCTTTTACAGCACCGATACTACAAACATACTCCCATTCCTGCTCGGCAAAAGCGGGCATTCTGCGAGAGTAAATACTGCCCGTGCCGTTATCAACACAAACTGCATAGACAAGACTTGGCTGTGCTTCTCCGGGAAGCTGTCTGATGGCCACATCACCGAAGTTCTCCGGGATATCTTCATGGATCACCTCGGTGATCAGCGTGTTGATACTCGCTTGTTTGGCAATAACCTGTATTTGCGGCAGGTTGTCGGTCGATGTTCCGTAGAACCGTTTTAGGAGCTTCTGCTTTAAGTCAAGAGGAAGGCTTCTCATACCTCCACCTCTTTCGCGAGGGTGACTTCAGCTTTGGAATATTCCCTTGAAATACGGTCAAAATCGGACAGCTTGGTAATCCTGCCGAAATACACTTTGCCGCCCAAAGTGACCTTCAAAAGAGAAAGCTGGTCCTCGGCGGAGAACAAAGCCTGTCTTCCGTCCTCTTTTACATAAACGGTAATATCATACGAAATGGCAGGCTCGCCGAAACGAGAAACCAACTGCCTGCCATCAAGGGTTTTGTGAATGGAGCGGATAACCTCCTGTTTTTCTTTCAGTGAAACGAACGAGGTGATAACAATTCCGTTATCCATGTTTTTCAGTTCCGTCATATCCGCACCTCACCCCTTAACTGATTGATGATAATATCCACCACAGAAGTCATTTCATTCTGGTTGTTGACACCCTCCACCCGAATAACACCTGTGTGATTTACTGTCCTATCGGCATTGTTCTTGCCGTTTATAGTGGCGTTGACATCAAATTCGGTAGGGATTGCTTTTTGCATATCCTTTTCGACGCCGTTCATAGCATTCAAAAAGCCGACGCCGATGCCTTCACCCATATTACCGCCAATTCCGGCGAACACGGTCGACGGAGAGTGGATGCCGAGTAGTCCTTTCACGCCGTCGACAATCCCGCCGAAGAAGTTACCGACCGAATCGGACAGCCATTTGCCCATCGACTTGATACCTTCCCACAAGCCTTTGACGATATCTATACCAATTTGCATGACAGAACCGACTGCGCTGCCAAGCCCGCTGACGATTGCGGCAATAATCTGAGGAAGGGCGGCTATTAACTGAGGAATTGCCTGAATCAGACCCGCCGCAAGCTGCACAATAAGCGTGATACCCATCTCGATGATGGCGGGCAAATTGCTTGTAATGAACTCAATGATGGTCGTTATAATCTGTGGCAGCGCTTCCATTAGCCTTGGTAGTGCGTTCAAAAGCCCCTCCGCCAGACCGGCGATGATGGCAAAAGCCGCTTCGAGGATTTTATCCAGGTTGGCGAGCAAAGTATCTACAATTAGGATGATAGCTTCTATAATTGAGGGAATCAATTCAGGGAGCGCATCCGCGATACCAAGCGCCAGGGTAAGCACCAGTTGTATCGCTGCCTCAATCAGAAGCGGAAGGTTGTCGACAAGTGCACCGACAATCGTCATGACTGCGTCCACAGCAGCAGGAATAAGTTCGGGCAAAAGACTTAGGAGTGTTTCAAGTACCTGGGAGAACAGACTTGTTACTGTTTCAAGCAGTATAGGGAGCAAATCACCGACAGCAGACAGGATTGCACCGATCGCAGTAGGCAACGCAGCTACGATGTTTTCAATCACAGGCACAATATTTTTAACCACTGCCTGAAATGCATCGACAAGGTTTTCCGTCAGATTTTCCATATCCGCGTCGGCATTACCAAGTCCTGCTGTAAACGAGCCGAGTGCAGCTTGAAAAAGCCCGAGAGATCCGCTAATGGTTTCTGTGGATTCACGTGCAAAGTTGCCTGCGTACTGTTCGGTGTTCTCAAAAAACATCTGCATAGCAACTTCAGCCTTTTCAGCGTTGGAAGCTGAAGCCCAGGTAAAGTCCAGACCCTTGGCAAGTGCATATGCTTCGACATTAGTGGCATTCATTGCAACGCCGAGGTTATCCATCATTGTGAAGTTGCCCTTTGCTGCACCTGCCACCGAGTCCAGCGCCATTTGCATATCGATACCCATGACGGAAGCCATATCAGCGGCACGCTGCATAGCTTTTTCAGTCAGCTCAAGGGATTTTTGTTGCTCTATACCTGAACCTTGAAACAACGCACCCATTTTGTTGGCGGTAGCGAGATATTGACTCTGGGACACGCCGAGATTTTTATAGGCTTCCTCGCCGGTCTTTTGTATACGTGCAGCGTATTCGCCAAATACAGCCTCGGAGCCACCGAGGTTCTGTTCCAACTCGCCGAACTGCTGGACGACCTCTTTACCGAGTTTAATAGCTGCAGCACCAGCGGCCACAGCCACTGCGCCCATTGCCGTGCCGACACCTTTGAGAACACCACCCAGCTTTTCAAATTTCCCTCCGGACTTCTCGGCATCATCGCCAGCTTCCCTAAGTTCGTTTCCAAGGTCATCCGCACTGTCTGCCGAATCATCCAACTCCCGCTCCATGCCGTTGAGTTCGGCTTTAGCGTTGTTTAGCTGAATAGCCCAATTTTTAGTGCGGCGGTCATTTTCGCCGAAGCTATCGGAAGAATTTTTGAGAGCGGCTTCAAGGGTGGATATTTTATCTTTCTGAGCGTCAATAGCTTTATTTAGGACTTCGTGACGGGCAGCAACCGCTTGTACGCTTTTGTCGTTTTTGTCGAATTCAGAAGACACCAGCTTCATTTCGGAGCCGAGCACCTTAAATGACTGGTTTATATCACGCAGTGCATTTTTAAATTCCTTCTCGCCCTCTACTCCAATCTTCAAGCCGAAATTATCCGCCATTTTATCACCACCTCCTTAGATGCCATCGGGGATAATCTCGTCTATCCCATAGTCGCGCTTCGGTTTTGCCAAGTTATTGAATTGCTTATATATCTCCCACTGGTCGAGCAGATGCCCGATTGGCATCAGCCATACTTCGGACTCTGCACGTCCGAGAAGGGTCGTTCCATAAAAAATCAGCCGAGCAAACAATTCATCATCGCTTACCCGACCGACACGTTTTTTAAGGAATTTTCCTCACTTTCAACATCACGTTTTGTACCTCTAAGCATCGCTTCCATAATACTGTTTTTGTAATTTGCCAATTCAAGAGGAGAGGTGAGAAGCTCAACAGCATCTTCGGTTAGCAAATCTCTTTTCCCTTTGGGATTTTGCAAATTGTGTATCAACACAGATTGATTAGCGAGTAGTGTAATGAGCCATACAACCTCGTCGAGCGCCATCTCAAAGTTCTCAGATTTCATAAGTTTTTCGCCTAAATTAGAAAGACCGCCATATCTTTTGGCGATCTCTTTAGTGGCCTTGGTGGTGAGGAGCATCTCATACTCTACGCCACCGATTGTAATTCCCGCACTTCGTTCATTATCCATCATTCTTCACCTCCGACAGGGACTGTAAATGTCGGTTCGTAAACCTGCGTGTACCAGCCTGTGATAACAGCTGCTGGAACGCTGGTATCGTCTTCGTTAACCTCTGCTTTCCAAGGATGCTTGCCATTGCCGTCCAGTTTATTGCGACGGTAGACCGTACCCTCGATGGTCGGCGTGGAAAAGGTGATACTGTCGCCCTTTGTCTGCAGGTTGGTCGCAGGGATACCGAATACGACGCGGTAAAGCCAGAAGTAGCGGTATTTTCCGTTAGATTTCTTTGCGCGAAAGCCTATGGCAACGGGAGCGCCGCCGTCCTCACCGCCCGATACCACAACATGGTTGTCGTCAATCTTCGCCCCGGTCAGATCTTCGGCAGCGGTTGTGCCGATGTCGTCAACACCGAGGGACAGTTTTCCGGATTTGAATTCCTTTACAACCTCGGCCGGGCTGTCGTCGGCGTAAAGAGTCGCTTCCACAAGTTCGACTGACAAATCCGCTTTCATTGCTTTGGCAAGTTGGATGGGAGTTTCGTAGGTTTCTGCCCCATCCGTGCCTTCCGTTATTTTTGCGTAATAGAGCTTATCAAGCCCGATTGTTGCCATATTAAAAAACCTCCTTAAAGTTTTGAAATTTGCATATATGCAAATTTGTGGCATGACACACAGTACTGAAAATCATTACAAAGTCAGTGTCATGCCTTTCCTCACAGTTCGTAGTATTTCGCCACATCTATGGCGTAATGGTGATAGCCGGTATCGTCCTCGTGTCCGATATACAGGCGGTCGGTTATAACAAAATCAGCCTGGAGGAGCATCCTCACAAGCTGATTCTTTCTTTGTAAATAGTTGTTTTTACTGAACAGCGAAACCCTGACCTCGTTTATATCCGCAAGCGGCTTATTATCTCCAAAAACAGCAAAGGTGTCGCTTAAGGGCGTCAGCACCAAATATTCATCGGGAGGCACGCCGCTGAAGACACCTGTTTCAACAGGGATATTTGCGGTTTCAGCCAGTACGTTCAATTCAGATAATATACTCATAGCTTATCAATCTCGCTTTCCAGCTTATCGGTCATAGCCTCGATACAAGCGTCTTTTGATTTGCTCTTGGCGGGCTTCAGAAAGGGCTTCGGAGTCTGACCATGCTTGCCATATTCAAGGATGTTCGCAATTTTGGCGTTGCTTCCACCGTCCGAACGCGGCTCTTTGAAGCCTATTTTCACGTTGAAATCACCATCCCTGTCTTGCTTGGCCGGAGATACGCCAAGCGCCGATTCAAGCTCGCCAGTGGAACGGCTTTCAATCTTCGTGTTTTTACCGACCACAGAAGAAAGGTTGCTTTTTACCTTGTCGTATACGACTTCAGCACCGGCTTCAAGAACCTTTGGTATGATCTCATCTGTTTTTTCAGCCAGCCTTGACACCTTTAGGAGGAAATCCTCCGGTATTTTGAAATCGACCTTAGCCATCAGCACTCACCGCCAATACTTCAAGATACATTCCGTGCCCCTTAACATTTTCAACCGAGAAAATATTGTATCGTTTGCCTTCACAGGCAATAACGTGGCGGTTATTCAGTTCGAAGTTCGGTATGGCGCGTAAGCGGAACAAAGCGTTTACATCGCTGCTCTGAGACATATTGCGCCACTTTTCCGTAGAGTTCTTCTGCTCAAAATATGCTCTGACCGAAGCAAGAACTGTGTCCCCATGATTTGCAAAGCCGTCGGCGTCCTTGACTGGTTCAGTTGATATAATGTCAATGAAGGTGTTCATCTTACCAAAACTCATGCTCACACCTTCCAATCCCGGTCGAGCCGTAGAAGCAGATTGACCGTATTCCAAACCTGCTGTCCGGCCTGCACATTATCCGCAAAAAAGCCGCCAGTGCTGCCGTCCCTTGATTCATAGAAGTGGGACGACAGCATGATGACGGCCTGCTCAGTGGTTGGAGGCATAGGATTGTCGGTATAGAAATCTTCAGTCAGATGCTGATAACTTTCGGCGTATTTAACTGCGGCGGTGATGTACAGCTGAAGGAGTTCATCGTCCGCAGAATGCTCAAGAATCAGGTTTGCCTTTACTTTTTCAAGCAGCGTCATACCGCCACCGTCCTTTCATTATTCTTCCGGTTCAGCGATGACCACAGTGAATGGCGCTTCGGGGTAGCCGGAAGCCCAGAGGGTGAAGACCTTCGGCGTATTTATGATTTCATCGCATTTTAGCCACATGACGATATCTCCGGCTGAACCGCCGACAGCAGCAGCTTCAGTAGCGTCAGCGGCTGTAAGTTGAGAGCCGTTGTACTTAACCGCAGTAATGTCTGCAAGTCCTGTGGTAATGAGCATTCCAACCCACTTGTGCGTACCCTGCGCCGGATTAGAGCTTGGAAAAGCAATCAGCTCAGATACAGGCACAGCTACGGTAATAACACCGTCCTCAATGGTGATCGCCGTAACCTTGCTTTGGTTGGCGATTATATCCTCGCCACTGGGTGTGGGGATTTTAGAAACCGATACATTCCATGCATCCGGAGTCATAAGCCCTGCATCTTTCAGCTTGAGCAGCAGTGCGTTGAAATCATCCTTGACTCCAGCTACGGTAGCAGCTGTGCTGGTTGCTTGGTTATTTGCAGAAGGAAGCCCCGTTACCGAGGCTCCCTCCTTAATTTCCAAAGTACCGCCGATGACGGTTTTCTCGCCGCCTTGCTCGGTATAATTCTTTGCGTTATATGACATAGCCGTATCCTCCTCTTAAGCGTGCTGTTTGAGCAGCTTGATACCTTCTGGCAGTACGGTCTTTCCGTCCACGCGCTGGAAAGCGTAGAAACCGGTCTGAAGGTTGGCGATGTGGAGCTCGTCAGCGCGGCGTACCGTTCTGCCGCTGCGGTCTGCTATCCAGTAGTTCTGGAAATCACCAAATGCAACGGTGTATGCACTTGCCGAGACAGTCGGGGCATACTGTGAGACATACACTGGAAATCCAAGCAGACGATCGGGCTGATCCGCCTGCAACGACGGTTGCCACATATACACACCGTTGCCATCTTTCAACTTACGAATACCTGCAAGCGTATTGCTGGCCAGAACAAATGCCGCATTCTTCTTGTAACCATCCTTGAGGGAATAGGTCAGGTCAATGAGTTCATCTGCCTTGATGTCGGTTGCGCTTGCGGTTGTCACGCCGATATCGCCTCCGTTCGCGGTGAAGATGCCTGTGGGCTGACCACTACCGGTGCCGATACAGAAAGCCTGTTCCTCTTTCGCCGCAAAAGCACGGGCAAAGTTGTCGATGAGGTAGGCTTCAAGGTCAAACATGGAATCCTGAAGCAATTCCTCTGAAACCAGCGCTGCAGCACGAAGTGTGAAAGCATCGAGGGAGAGCTGATTGAAGGTGGGAGTGGTGGGTGTAAAAACACCAGACTCTGCTACCCAGTCGGCAGAAATATCTGTCAGTGCGACATTAATCCTGTGTGGTGCGGCAGTGGTAATAACCTTTGCCAGAGAACGGATTACATTTTCTTTCTTTAGCTGTTTAACAATAGTTTCGTCGAATTCCACGGGTACAAGATAACCGCCGGTGGAAGGAGTTCCTTCCTCCATGACATTGTGAACAGGGTGCTTGCCGCGCACGAGGTTCAGGAAGTCTTCGCGGTATTCGGCAGTCGCTCTGGGAGTGACGGGCTTGCCGTTCTGTGCGTTCGGTTTCGCTGTGAGGGGCGAACTGGTCGGTTGCACCATTGCAGCATCTCTTGCCACGCGGTCTTCCTCGATAGCAATTTGGTGGGCCATCGCATCCACATCCGCGAGCATCTTGTCATAGATTGCGTTGTCTTCGGCAGAAAGCACGCCGTCCTTCGCACGAGTGTCGAGAAATGCCTTTGCAGCATCCCATGCCTTTGCGCGTTTTTCACGCATTTCGAGTACCTTTTTCATAATCAAATTCCTCCGTTAAATGTATTTACGGGCCTGCAGTTTCTGCATAGCCGCTTCGATGGAAACGCCAGTCGGCGCATCCTGCTTCTTTTGCTCCGATTTCGGAGCGGGTTTAGCTATGAGCTTGTTCATGAGCGAGTTGGTAACCGCTCTGCGGCTGAACGCAAAGACCATATCTTCGGTATGAACGCGCTTTGCGTCTTTCAAGATGCCGTCGGCAAAGCCCAGCTCGATGGCCTTGTTCGCATTCATCCAGGTTTCACCATCCATGAGATGCGAAATTTTCGCTCGCGACTGCCCTGTCTTGATTTCGTAGGCGTTGATGATGCTTTCCTTGACCTCGTCCAGCATGGCAATGGCCTTCTGCATTTCTTCGGTATCGCCGATTGCGATTGACATAGGATTATGAATCATAAGCAGCGCTGTCGGAGCCATGAGCACCTCGGTTCCAGCCATAGCAATTACTGAAGCTGCGCTTGCTGCCAAGCCATCAATTTTCACGGTGACATTGCCTGTGTAGTCCATGAGCATGACGTAAATCTGAGAAGCCGCCACACAGTCACCACCGGGAGAATTTATCCACACGACGATGTCTCCGTTGCCGGAAAGCAGCTCATCTTTGAACATCCGAGGGGTTATTTCGTCGTCCCACCAGCTTTCGTCCGCAATGGTTCCGTCAAGATAAAGGGTCCTGACGTCTGATTCCTCGTCTTTGTCCCAGTTCCAGAAGTGCTTATTGCTTGCTCTGCCGAGGGAATTGTTTGGGCTTGCTGCCCGTATTGCTTTGTCCATCTGAGGTTTCCTCCGTTTCTGTTGAAGTTGTATTTGCGAACACACCTGCGTCTTGCAATTTTGTCATTGCTCCGTTGATAAGGTAAAGGTCGCCACCGAGTTCCGTCGATATCCGGTCGAGATTTTCAAGCTGCCTGATATCGTTGGCAGACATCCAGCCATTCTGCCGCGCTGTTGCGTAGCCTGTCATACGGCTGGCGTAATCTCCACGAAGCAATCCATCCACATTGAATTTTGTAAACACTTCACGCTTTTCGCTTTCGAGCAGAAGCGACTTGTTCATCGCCTGTTCCCAGCGGATAACCCACGGATCAAGCGTGTATTTTACAAACTCAAGCGACTGTTGCTCAATATTTGAAAAGCTCGACTTCTCGAGATCCGCCAACATATGGGGTGGAACCCTGAAAATTCGAGCTATCTCATTGATCTGAAATTTTCTTGTCTCAAGGAACTGCGCCTGTTCAGGTGAAATGGCTATCGGTGTATACTTGAGACCTTCCTCAAGCACAGCAATTTTATTGCTGTTGGTGCTGCCACCAAAGGTGGACTGCCAGCTTTGCCTTATCCGCTCCGGGTCCTTTATGGTGCCGGGATGCTCCAACACGCCGCTTGGTGCAGCACCGTTTGCAAAAAATTTAGCTCCGTATTCCTCGGCTGCGATGGCCAGTCCCACAGCGTTTTTTGCCATTGCAATTGGTGAGTAGCCGACCAGCCCGTCAAAGCCCAGACCGAGAACATGCAGCACATCGCTTGGCGCAAGAATAACATCGCTCGGCTTGTTCCTGCCAACCTCCGGAGCATCGTCGCTGCTTTTTCTGTAGCGATAATACAGCCGCCCCTGCGAATCGCGGTCAACAGTCATGCGGTCGGGCATGAGAGGGTACAGCGCCACGACATCGCCGCGTGCGTTTCGGATAATTTGCGCGTAGGCGTTGCCCGTCAACAGTAGATGGTTCATCATAGTCTCACGGAAAACAAACGAAGTCATTTCCGGGTTTGGTTCATCATGAAGCACACGCCAGAGCGGGTGGTCAAGATATTTGTCTTTGCTACCGTCGTCGCCGTATTTATACACAAACAGCGGCAGACCCGCGATTGCTTCTGATAATATACGGACGCAGGAGTATACCGCTGTCATCTGCATGGCTGTTCTTTCATTTACAACCTTTCCAGCTGTAGAGCCTCCCCATAGAAAGCTGGTGCCGACGCCTAAGTTCTTAGGCTTATCACGGGCTTTGAATATTCCCTGAAATATATTCATAGGCATTTACCTCCAATCAAAAAACGAGCAGTCCGCGTGTGTCATACACGCTTTCGCTCGTAACATTTCCGCATCGTATCGCTCGGTCAAGTGCCATAATAGTGGCGATTGCACCGTCGATTTTCTCGGTGGATTTCTCTTTATCCGCTTTGACGTTGCCTGCCGGATCGGTGCGAATAAAAATGTTGTCCATCATCCAGCGCAGAATCGGGTGACCGCCGTGGGCAAGCTTCTGTTCTAAGGTTAGCTTCATCAGTTCTTTGGTCGGCGGACTCATATCCTTGAAGCCCTGACCGAAAGGAACGACTGTGAAACCCATACCCTCAAGGTTTTGTACCATCTGCACAGCGCCCCAGCGGTCAAAGGCGATCTCACGGATGTTGAAGCGCTCGCCAAGCTCTGCGATGAATTGCTCAATGTAACCATAATGAACGACGTTACCTTCTGTCGTCCGCAGAAAGCCCTGCCGCTCCCACAGGTCATAATTAACATGGTCGCGTTTGACACGCAAATCGATGTTATCCTCCGGGATCCAGAAAAACGGTAGGATGCAATACTTGTCGTCCTCGTCACCGGGCGGGAACACCAGCACAAAAGCCGTGATGTCTGTGCTACTTGATAGATCAAGCCCGCCGTAACAGACGCGCCCTTCGAGAGACTTTTCATCCACGGCAAACGCGCATTTATCCCATTTATCCATCGGCATCCAGCGTATGGCCTGCTTGACCCACTGGTTCAAACGGAGCTGCCTGAAACTGTTCTCCTCGGCGGGATTCTGCCTTGCTGATTCAAAAGCTGCTTTGACCTTGTCCATGCCGACTGTGATGCCGAGAGAGGGGTTTGCCTTCTTCCACACCTTTGGGTCAGTCCAATCGTCCTCCTGCGCTGCGCCATAGATGATAGGATAAAATGTCGGGTCGTGTTTTCGCCCGTCAAGAATGTCGAGCGCCTTCTGATGCACCTCCCAGCAGATGCTGTTCTGGTTATCTCCGGCGGTCGTGATAAGAAAATACAACGGCTGCATTCTCGCATCGCCGCTACCTTTGGTCATAACGTCGTAGAGCTTGCGATTCGGCTGCGTATGCAGCTCGTCGAACACCACGCCGTGGGTATTGAAGCCGTGCTTGTTGCCGACATCAGCGGAGAGCACCTGATAGATGCTTCCGGTCGGCTGGAAAATAAGCCGCTTGGTAGCGTCGAGGATTTTAACGCGCTTCGATAAAGCTGGACACATTCGCACCATATCTGCCGCCACATTGAAAACAATAGATGCCTGATTTCGGTCGGCAGCACAGCCGTAGACCTCGGCGCGTTCCTCACCGTCGCCACAGGTCAGAAGCAGGGCGATAGCAGCCGCGAGTTCACTTTTGCCCATTTTCTTAGGTATCTCAACGTAGGCAGTATTGAACTGCCGGTAACCATTGGGTTTCAGTGTTCCAAAGATGTCACGGATAATTTGTTCCTGCCAGTCAATAAGCTCGAATGGCTTTCCGGCCCATGTGCCTTTGGTGTGACAGAGCGATTCAATGAACGCCACAGCGTAGTCGGCGGCTTCTTTGTTATAGGTCGAATCCTGCGCTTTGAAGCGCGTCTGTTTGTACTTTTTTAACTTTCGCAATGGTCGCCGCCTCCTTTCGGGCATAAAAATAGACACCCTCCGGTGCCTTCATAATCTATCTGTACGAGATACAGCCCCACGCAGGGCTGACCTCGGCTATTTTCTTTAGTTCGGGTTAGTGGTTTTCGCCGTGAAGCAAAACCTCCAGCGCAAGCTGCGTATCAGGGTCGGATGGCTTGATGTCCCAGCCTCTGTCGTAGTTACAAACAACCTCGCCGTTCCGCTTGAGCATCAGCTTGCTGATTCTGCCGCCTTCGATGCCGAACTGCGAACCCTCGTCGTACTGCTTCATCCAATAGTGAAAAATGCTATCATGAATTTTCAGGCTTCCTTCTCTCCACATGGTACCGTCCTCCTTAAAACCGTTCGATGCGAACATGGTCGTCAGCTTCGAAGTGTACTTTGTAGCGGGCTTCCGAACCGTCGGCTTTCTTGGAAATCAGTCTGATGCCGCCTTCAAAGGCGCTGTAGGCTCGGTCGAAGCGCTCGCCCTGTGGGAGCTGGCTTTTTGCCTGTTTCAACTGCTTGTCTGTCATGGTGGGGTGTGCCTCCTTCGTTTTGTTATACACATGATCGCTCTAAAAGCACACTATAGCAAGGCAATTCTGCGATATATACCGGCATAAACTATACGATCTTTACGGCGAATTTCGCCGCCGAAATTGTGTAGTTTACGCTTTGCCGGTGAGAATGAAATGCGCGTATTCGCGTCGATGCTCCTCCAGATACACCACCAGCTCGTAGAATTCCATGTCGTTGGCGATGCGCTGCACGGCGTTCACATCAAACATATTCGCAAGACCGGTGTCGCGGATGGCGAGAATCTGCTTCTTGACCGTTTCACTCATCGCCGCTCACCACCTTGCAGGCGTCCTCACCGTAAGCCACGGACAGGCCGCAGCCGTTGTCCCATACCACCATGACCGAGCCGATGTCGTCCACGCCGCGCACGGTGCCTTTGGTGCCGACTGGCGGCGCTTGCGGGTCGTCCATGCGGACAAGCTCCACGCGGCAGCCGACCGGGTAATGCTTACGAAGGCTTTCGACCAGTTCTTTACTCGGAAATTTCATCGTCAGTCACCTCCTTGTCCTGCAGGCTCATCACGTCATCATAGAGACCGGCGTCTGCATTGATGCACTCGAACAGCTCCTGCACTTTCGGGTTTCCGCTCTTGAAAGCGGAGCTGCCGGAGAGGTTTCGGAGCAAAATTTTTCGCTCGTTCTTGTACTCGCTTCCGATGAAGCCGAGGGAAAGAAGGTAGCAGCGGAATGCGTACTTTTCATTTTCCGGCTCCGCGACTTCTTCCTTCACTACGATGCGCTTCTTTGCTTTTGCCGTAGCCAGCAGCTTGCCAATGAGCTTGCTCACTGCGCCAACCATGTCAGAGCTGGGCATCGTGTCGAACCATGGGAAGCGAATGACCGTCTCATCGATCTCAAGGTCTGTGTTGTCCGCGCCGACCGCCTTTTTGATGAGCGCACCTTTGGCTTGCAGCATCCGCTTGAGATTTTCGATGGCGGAGTCGGGAGCCGCCTCGCGGGGAATGGAAACCACCAAGCCGTAAGCCTCCTCACTGTTGTCCGTGCCCTCCGGTTCGAAGCCCAGCTCCAGCAGACGTTCAACCAGCATTTCCACCTCGTCGCTGTCGGCGCGGTCGTCGAAGCTGACGGTGCCGTTCTTGTCGATGGTGCAGTAATCCACCTGATAGGCCGCAGTAGGCATTCCGAGGTATTTCGCGTTGCACTCCATGATATCAGCCATTGCCGTGACCAGACGCTTCCGGTCGCTTCCCGTAACCTTGTACTTGAATTCCATTTTACAAAACCTCCTTCGTTTTGGTACCTATATAGATCACTCTAAAAGCACATAATAGCAAGGCATTTTGGAGTTATATATGTACCAAATCGAGCCGAAAAGAGCTGTGCTTATTTGTACTTCATATCGTAGAAGCGGGCGATTGTCGGGAAGCACTTCTCAAAGTCTCTCAGGTATTTGTAGCAAGCACTGTCCATGCCGTTTAGCTCAGCGAACTCCCGCAGGCTCTTTTTCTTGAAGAAGCTCGGCTGATTGCACCATCGGGCGACGGTCACATACACGCCGCGAAAGGGGCTTTCCGCATAACGGGCAAAACGCATTACATACGGCAAGCAGCGGTTTCGCATCAATATCTCGATGCGAGTAAACAGATCGAACACGTCCTGTCGCCAGAAGTCAGCGTCCCATTGGTCTTCGCGGTCGAAGCCGCAGAAGCAGTAGAATTTCAAAACCGCATTTGTATACTTCCTCGCAAGCTGTATCTTTCGCTCAATAAGCTCCGCATCGGCGACATTATCAAAAGCAAAAATGTAGTCACCGTCGTAACGGCTGCCGAACAACGCTGCGCATTTAGCTTTGGTAAGCAGCCGCTCGTCGAGACCCTGCTTGAATTGAAATGGTCTGCCAGTCGCTTGCAGCTCGGCGAGTAGCCGTCCCCAATCAGGACAACCGAAGAAGTTATCGTCCAACAGACAGATTTTCTTTCGATCGCTATCGAGAAATTCAGACAGAGGACTATGCAGCCGCACACGGTCGTAGTTTTGATTGACACAGAACGCACACTTGCGGAAGCAACCACGGGTCAAAAAGCCGATGGAGTAATCTGTGTAATAGGTAAACTCCTGCGACTTCTTTCCTGCGACGAGCTGCGCCGATACCCAAATATCGTAAAGGTGGTAGTCGGGCATCTGGTGCTCAACCACCTCCGGCAACACAGGCACTTTGTCATAGAAAAAGCCGGTGCCGCCGTAGCTGACGTTACTCAGCTTCAAAGCGTCCTCCGGCACTGGTGTGTCCGTGAATACCTTTGAAATGTATACGCGGTCCAATTCGTCCAAACCATCATAGTCTGTTTTTAGCGTAACCTCGTCGCCAAGCGCTTTGTGGTAGCCGGACAGCTTCATGCAGGCGAGGTTTGGAAAGCGGTGCCGCTTGCGCCCGACGAGGTCGGCATCAAGAATTGCTATCCTCACCGGCGCTCACCTCCGCATAGGAATACGACAGCCCATCGCGCTGCACGGATACCTTATTCGCCGCACCGACCTGCTCGATATACCGCTTCACGATGACATCGCAGAACTTTTCGTCGAGCTCGATGGTGTAGCACGAGCGATCCGACTGTTCGCAGGCGATCAGCGTGGAACCGCTGCCACCAAAGGGGTCAAGCACCAGCGTGTTGCTCATGCTGCTATTCATAATAGGATACGCCAGCAGCGGGATGGGCTTCATTGTCGGGTGGTCGCCATTCTTCTTGGGTTTGTCGAACTCCCAGATGGTCGTTTCCTTGCGCCCACTGTACCACTGATGCTTGCCGCTTTTCTTCCAGCCGTAGAGCACAGGCTCGTGCTGCCACTGATACGGAGAACGCCCCAACACCAGCGATTGCTTTTTCCAGATACAGCAGCCAGACAAATAAAAACCGGCATCCGAAAAGGCCCGTCTGAAGTTCAGCCCTTCGGTGTCGGAGTGGAAAATGTATATACTGGCGTCGTCCGCCATGACCGCCTCAGTGTTCTGGAAAGCTGCCAGCAGTAAATTGTAAAAAGCATCGTTTGCCATGTTGTCGTTCTTGATTTTCCCGGCGCTGCCTTCGTAGTTTACATTATAAGGCGGGTCTGTGATGACCAAATTCGCCTTGCGGTCATCCATAAGAACGGCGAAGGTTTCTGCTTTGGTGCTGTCTCCGCAGACCAGCCGATGCCGACCAAGTGTCCAGAGGTCGCCGAGCTTAGTGACCGGCGGCTGCTTGAGCTCCTCATCGACATCAAAATTGTCATCGTGCAGACCATCTTTGATGCTGCTTTTGAATAGGTCATCCAGTTCGGGTGGGTCGAAGCCTGTGAGCGAAACATCGAAATCGGAGCCTTGCAGGTCAGCAATGAGCAGCGCCAGCTTATCTTTATCCCAATCGCCGGATATTTTATTGAGCGCCACATTGAGTGCTTTTTCCTTTGTCTCCGGCAGCTCGACGACGACACACTCCACCTCGGTGATGCCCATATCGATGAGCACCTTCAAACGCTGATGCCCACCTATAACACGGCCGGTCACCATATTCCAGATGACCGGCTCGACGTAACCGAATTGTTCAATGGAGCGCTTCAGCTTATCGTATTCAGGATCTCCGGGCTTTAAATCCTTGCGAGGGTTGTAGTCAGACGGGATAAGCTGCTCAATTTTCAATTTTTCTATCTGCATACGCTTCAGCCGCCTTTCTTAGTTCGTCGTATAGCCTCATGCTGGTATCCTCCCACGGGAATAAGCCGTAATTGAAATGCCCGTAGGTAGCAGTCCGCGCATATATTTCGTTGCGCAAGACCAGCTTTTCGATGATTGCCGCCGGACGCAAATTGAACACGGACATCACAATCTCACGCAGTGCCTCGTTGGAAAGAGTGCTCGTGCCAAATGTGTCGATGTCCACAGCCACGGGGTCAGCCTTTCCGATGGCATAAGAAAAAGCGACTCCGCATTTATCCGCGAGGTCGCTCCAGACGATATTTTTTGCGATGTACCGCGCCATATATGCGCCGCTGCGGTCGACCTTCGTTGGGTCTTTGCCACTGAACGCTCCGCCTCCGTGGAGAGCAAGACCTCCGTAGGTGTCCACCATCATCTTTCGACCAGTCAAGCCAGTGTCAGCAGAGGGACCACCCTCAACAAATCTGCCGGAGGAATTAATGAGGATTTCAGTATTGTCGTCGAATGGGAAATCCTCAAAGCACTGCCAAAGAACATTCTGCTTGATATCGGAATAAAGCTGTTCCTGTGTCTTGCTGGCTTCATGCTGAACGGAAACCACGATTGTTTTCACACGCTTCGGCTTTTCATCCTCGTATTCAACCGTGACCTGCGCCTTGCCGTCCGGTAGAATCCCTTTCACGATTTTATCCTTGCGGACGGTATCTACGCGTTTACAAATACGATGCGCCAGCACCAGAGGGAGCGGCAGCATCTCGCGGGTTTCGTTGGTGGCATAACCGTAAACTGTGCCTTGGTCGCCAGCGCCGATGGAAGCGTAACGTTCCTCGCTGCCATTTCTGGCTTCGAGCGCAGTGGTCACTCCTGCGCTGATGTCGGCGCTCTGCTTGTGAACGAACACAAAGACAGTGAACTTCCACGGATTGTAGCCGACCTTTCGGAGAACTTCGCGCACCTCCCAACGGATATCCACTTTGCCGTCACAGGTGATTTCGCCCGCAACGATGATTTTCCCCTTGGTCGCCATTACTTCGCAGGCGACGCGAGCGGATTTATCTTTTCTGAGACAGGCATCCAGAATGCTGTCGGCTATGAGGTCGCACAGCTTATCCGGGTGCCCCATGCATACACTTTCGGCGGTTTTGTAAGTAGTCATATCAGTTTTTCCTTTCTATTTTCACAGCCGTGTTGCCGGTGAAATTCTCCCAGCGTTTTATGATAACGTCGCAGTAGTGCGTGTCGAGCTCCATAATGTAGCAGATGCGGTCAAGTTGCTCACAGGCAATGAGCGTCGTACCCGCACCGCCAAAAGGCTCGACCACGATGTCGTTCTCGCCGGTGAACGCTACGATGTATTCCGAGGGCAGTGCCATAGGGAATGTGGCAGGGTGTTCCGCACGGATTTTGCCCTTTTCGCTGAGTTGCTTTGTAACCGATTCCAGACTCGTCTGCTCCGGCAGCTCCAGCAGGCTCTCCATCTTTTTGAATGCACCGGTTTCGTTGCCGCGCCGAGCGATACGGAAGGAGCCGTCCGCCTGACGTATCTTGTTATACCGACCGCCGGAATAAATGCTGGATTCTTTCTTTCGCCACGTGGGATTGACCGTCACCGACTCTTTACCGAAACAGAAAATCCATTCGTGCCGAATCGGTATCATTGCGCTTTGCTGTCCAACACTGCCGCAGGTCAGCTTATCCCACACATTCCACGCCAGCAGCTTCAGACCAGCTTTGTTCGCCGTATCGATGTAGACATTCCAGTATGGATAGATCTCGCCGTCCTTGCGCTGGATGCCAAGGTTGACAGCTTGCAGCGCGGTTGAGGGTTCGTAGCACGGCAGGAACTGTGCGATGCTTTCAACAGACAGGTCTTTACCGCCGTTGTACTCACGCATATCGCTGTATGGCGGTGAGGTGAACAGCAGCTTGCTGTGCTGACCATTCATGAGCAACGCCACATCGTTTCTATCCGTGCTGCTGCCGCAGAGCAGGCGATGCCGACCGAGCTGCCATAGCTCACCCGGCTGGCATATTGTCGGAGCGTCAGCATCGACCTCCGGCACTTCGTCCTGCACGATTTCATCCTCAACGCCGAGCATGAGTCCGATCTCGCAGGTATCGAAGCCGGTCAGCGTAACGTCGAAGTCCTCTGCCTTCAAATCCGACAGCAGGGTTTCGAGCTTTTTCGTATCCCACTCGCCAGAGATTTTGTTCATGGCGATGTTGAGCGCCTTTTCGCGGGTGGCATCAAGGCTCACCACGATGCACTCCACGCTGTCATAACCGAGCACCTTCAAAACTGAAAGCCGCTGATGACCTGAAATGACGGTGAAGCCCGTCGCCTCGTTTACGACGATGAGCTCGACGTAACCGAAGCTCTCAATAGAACGCTTGAGCTTTTCAAACTCCGAATCGCCCGGCTTTAGCTCTTTGCGAGGGTTATATTTTGCCGGATTCAAATCCGACAGCTTTAGATTGCGAATATTCACTTATTTGCCCCTCCTCGCAGTAAGCAGGCGCTCCATAACATCATCCTGCGGATTCGCGCCGCTATATTCGCCGGTGCAGTTTTCCTTTACAATCTGGAAGATCTCATACCACAGGCGGTTGGTCTGACTCATGTAGTTTTGTCCCATCGCCACATATGGGCTTTGGATTGCGTTGCCGGTGGTAGGATGTCGCGCCAAGAAGCCGAAGCTCGACACAGCTTCCTCGCATTGAATCCAACGTGCCACACTCATGGCGTAACGTTCCAGAAGCTGTGGAGAAACCAGCGCCGCGCAGCCACGCGCATTTAGCCACGCCCATGTGTTTTTATATATTTCAGCGGCGGCAAGCGTCGTACCATCCTTTTGCTCTGCTGACAGCATCTTGTTCGGCTCCGGCATTTCACAACCTTCGAGCGCAGGCGCGTCAGTGAACTCCATCACCTTCAGCTTCCTGCCGCCTGGATTACCAGCTGATATTTTGTCGGCGAGTGGCTTCTTTTTAGCGCCCGCACCGACGCGAGCACCGCCTCTACAGGTACCGTCTTTTGCCATACTCATCACACTCCTTTTTGACTTGGGCTATTCAACCCTTTGAAACTGCGTTTTTCAACACGAAGCCCCACGCCGCTGTCCGCTTAAAAAAGTTTTAGAGATTTTACCGCCCCCACCGGTCGCCGCTCTCGGCTGTGATTCGGGAGTGACAGGATTTACAAAGAGCCATGAGATTGCTCTTCTCGTTGCCACCGCCTTTGGAGAGCGGGAGGATGTGGTGAACTTCCTCGGCAGGCGTCAGCTTGCCTTGCTTCTGACACTCCTCGCAGAGAGGATGCGCCTTAATGAAGCGGTCACGGATGCGCTTCCAGCTTCTGCCGTAGCGTTTGTTGGACTTGGGGTCACGCTCGTACTGGTTGTACTGTTTGTCCATGACCTTCTGATGCTCGGCACAGTATTGCTCACGTACAGCGAGCCGACCGCAGCCGGGATAGGCACAGGGACGTTTGGGTTTGTAGGGCATTGGTTCACCTCCTTGCGGGCATAAGAAAAGCCCTGCGGGATTGCTCCCACAAGGCTCTCTTGGATTCTGTTTTCCTGATTATAATACTATCATAAGATGCAGGTGTCTTTCAGTGTCTTTTCATGTCTACTTCAGGTGAAGCAGGAATTTTACATTCCTCCAGCGCCCGAATGTGGAGCTTGTGTGTATAACGCAGGTCGTAGCCCATGTCCACCGCAATTTTCTCCCAAGAAAGGAAGCAGAGGTAACGCTTCTCCAAAAGGGTCTGGTGCTCCGGATTTACCACAGCTTTGATGACGCCCATGATTTCTTTCTTGAGGTCAACCAACATGTCAATGTCGCGGTTAATTCCGTTCTGAAGGTCAACGATCTTACAAATGGCATCTGCCATGCGTGAGGTTGAGCCGCTGGGATTGCGCGGCATACCCGTCAATACAGAAGTGCAGGTCGTCGCCAGCTCGTTCAGGGAATCAACCTGCTGAAGCTTGGACTTAATACGCATATCCAGATAACGCGCCTGAGAAAGGTAGGTTTTAGTATTCATAGCGCACCTTTTCCTTTCTCAGCTTGGCAATCAGCATCTCAGGGTCGATGCGCGTCAGGACTCCAAACCAACCGGAACGGAAGAAGCGCTCGATGCTGGCAAGCTCCTGCTCATCATCGTGAAGCCGGTAGTCCTTAACCGCCTGCAGTACGATTGCATTTGCCAGATTTTCATAAGGTGTATCCATTATCTGTACCTCCGATTTTTTTATTTCTCTCGGATTGGCACGGATTGTCGTTGATTGTCTCAGATTTGCAGGTCGGCTTTTACCGCTTCGATTAACGCAGCCTGTGTGCTGTCCTTTTTAGACAGCACCTTCAGTATCCGCTCATCGATAGTGCCTTTGGTAACGATGTGCTGCACCACAACCGTTTTGGCACTCTGTCCCTGTCGCCACAAGCGGGCGTTGGTCTGCTGGTAAAGCTCCAGTGACCATGTCAGCCCAAACCAGACGATGCAGGAACCGCCGCTTTGCAGGTTTAGCCCATGACCGGCAGAGGCGGGATGTACCAGTGCCACGGGAAGCTCACCGTCATTCCACCGCTTTATGCTTTCGGCACTATCCAGCTTGGAGAACGGAATATGGAGCTTTTGCAGTCGCTCGGTGATACGGACGAGGTCATGCTTGAACCAGTACGCCACCAGAAGCGGCTTGTCACCGGCAGCTTCGATGATGTCCTCCAACGCATCGAGCTTTCGGTCGTGAATCGTGATGGTGCTGCCATCGTCGGTATAAATAGCGCCGTTTGCCATCTGATACAACTTGCCGGTGAGAGCGGCAGCATTGGCAGCAGTAATATCGCCACCCGGAAGCTGCAGCACAAGATCTTGCTTCAATTCGTCGTATCGCTTTTTCTCATCATCGGAGAGCTGCACTGTATACTCACTGCTGATGAGCTCCGGCATTTTTAGGTGGTCGGTGGATTTCATGCTGATGGTGATGTCGGAGATTTTGTCATATATCCGCTGTTCCGCTCCAGGTAGTGGCTTGTAACTGAATATGACCTGTCCGTTACGCTTGTCCGGCTGGAAGTAATCGAGACGATAGTGGCTGATAAACCGTCCGAGCCGAGCACCCATATCCAAAAGCCGGAATTCTGCCCACAAATCCATGAGCCCGTTTGCGGAAGGAGTGCCAGTCAGCCCGATGATGCGTTTGACAGTTGGTCGCACTTTCATCATCGCCCGGAACCGCTTTGCTTGGTAATTCTTGAAGGAGGACAGCTCGTCAACAACGACAGTGTCGAAGTTAAATGGCAGCTTGCTTTCCTCAATGAGCCACTGGACATTTTCTCGGTTGATGATATAGATGTCAGCGGGCTTCAAAAGTGCCGACCGGCGTTCTGACTCGGTGCCTACTGCCACGGAGCAAATGAGGCTCTGCAGGTGATCCCACTTATCTGCTTCAGCAGGCCATGTGTCCCGTGCCACTCGCAGCGGTGCGATTACCAGAATACGATGTGCCTCGAAACTATCAAATAACAGGTCATTCAGAGCAGTCAGCGTGATGCTCGTTTTACCAAGACCCATGTCCAGTAGGACAGCAGCGATTGGGTGCTTCTCGATGTAATTGATAGCAAAGGTCTGGTAGTTATGTGGTTCGTATTTCATCAAGAATCCCTCCAATCTGCTGTTCATCGTCCAGCACACATACTTTGAAGCCAAGTCCTCGCAGGAGCCGATGTCTTGCCAATTGAAGCGGTCGCGGCTTGCAGCCCATTGACTTTACCTCCACAAAGCCCATATGACCGCCCGGTAAAAGCACGACGCGGTCAGGCATTCCGTCAAGACCCGGATTTACGAACTTCAGCGCGATGCCTCCCATGTTTTTTGCCGCGATTGTCAACTTGTGTTCTATCATTTTTTCTCTCATATTTTTCTGCCGGAACAAGCGGAACAAGAAGAACAACATTTCCTATACACGCGCACGCACCCATATTTACGTTCCTTTACTACCTCTTTTTTTATGATAGATACCAATAGGTAAATTCTTGTTCTCTTGTTCCGCAATGCCCGAAAACCTCCATTCTATAAGGATTTAATCCGTAACAAGCACTGGAACAAGCGTGGGAACAAGTCCGCTCGTTCCGTTACTTTCGGGAATAAGCTCGCTGTTTTCCGTAGTGGGTGAAGTTGCTTGTTCCTTGTCTTGTTCCAGTGTATTTCTCCCAAGACTCCAGCTTTTGCATGATAGAGCCGAGCTCATAGGAGTCAGCTTTTTTTAGTGCTGACGGGTCTTTACCGAAGCACTCGCACCAGATTTCCAGATTGCATACCAGTGTGCGCTGTACTGTGCCTTGTTTGCCGATGTCAGCAACACCTGTGCCGCTCAAAAAGTTGCGGCGTTCAAAAATGTCGAGCTCATTCCAGTTATCCGGCAACAAGGTATCAAGGTACTGCCGCACCAGCCCTTCGCGCTCATCTGTCTCCATAGCATCCGCTTGTTCTGCGACTGCTTGAATCGCATCGTCGCCTTCAAGGTATAGCTTCTCACCGCGATGATAGAGCACGAGTGTTTCAGCCCATATCTGAGCAACCTCATCCTTTGTAATCTGCCATGCCTTTTTTGTAGACTCACCACTGACAGGAATAGGCCAGAAGCGCCGGTTACCAGTGATGTCTCGAAGAAAGCCGGACTCCGCATTTGTCGATCCGACGATAATGCACTGTCTCGGATGGCTTTCCACGCTTACGCCGTAGCTGGCGCGGTACTTATCGTCCACACGGGATATGAAGGACTTCACCGTTTCGACATCCGCCTTGCGCATTCCGGCAAGTTCGCCAAGCTCCAGTATCCAATAGCCCTGCAACTTTTCAGGTCCTGCCTTGTCGCGCATATCCGTAAGTGTCAAGCTGTCGGAGAACCATTCACCAGCCAGTTTTGCAAAGAAGGTGGATTTGCCGATGCCCTGGGGTCCGTTCAGAATCGGTACGCTGTCGAACTTTGTGCCGGGGTGATAGATTCGAGCGACCGCTGCCACCATAGATTTGCGGCTGACTGCTCTTGTGTAAGTAGTGTCCGCCGCGCCGAAGTAATCAATGAACAGCGTCTCCACGCGGGGAGTGCCATCCCAATCTGGCAGCGTCTCCAGATACTCCTTAATGGGGTGGTATGCTTTTTCCGCAGCGACCGCCAGCACGGAGTCCTTCGTTTTGGTAGGTGAATAGAGACCATAGGTGTTTGACAGATACACCTTGAGTGCAGCGTTGTCGGAGTCGTTCCATCCGTCCTTAAGCTGCTCCCACGGCAGACCGCCTTTTGCGTCGATACCGTCACGGTGACAGTTGAACGCGATATGCTGCAGAGCCTCGTCATGGCGCAGGATAATTACCAGATTATCGAGCGTATCCTTGACGTGTCCCTGTTTGTCCAGCACCAGAGCCTTCTGCCAATCGGCATCGGAGAAGTCGGCATTTGCCTGTTCCATGCGCTCTGTCGCAAGCTGCGACTTTACGGCATCATCCTTTATTGCAAAATCCGCCATAGCTGCAAAGGACTTTTTCTCGTCGTCGCCACCGAATTTGTGTATGCGCACGAGGTCAAAGGCATTTAGCAACTTTCCGCAAGCAGGGTCTGTCGCATGATGGCTGTAGGTGAACTTATCATCGTAAACTACGACACCGGCAGTGCCCTCACCGAGGATATAATCATAGCGTCCCTCAATAACTGAAGGCGCATAAACCTCTGGCAGAAATTTGTCGATTGCCGATGTAATTGAGTAGGCACGACAGAACGCGCCGACCACACCTCGCTTCGATAGCGGGTCTTCCTGCTT
>Ga0209408_1000062_pt1 | contig 88121 bp, 85 predicted proteins | sample AD_UKC107_MetaG_FD_184422 | JGI IMG/M metagenome (GOLD analysis project Ga0209408, IMG submission 184422) | Active sludge microbial communities of municipal wastewater-treating anaerobic digesters from Hong Kong - AD_UKC107_MetaG (SPAdes)... | ecosystem: Engineered > Bioreactor > Anaerobic >... | reverse complement strand
CCTGGAAAAATACACCTGCTTAGAGCATTGTTTAACCAAAATTATTTGTAATTTTGAAATTTTACTGTTGCTTGCAGCAGGTGCGCTCTGCTCATGCAGGGCGCACACATCACCTATACGCAAGCAGGGGTTTCGTGCTTCGTAGGACAGGAAAGTGGTAAATTTAAAGTTCAGTTCTTCGTAGGAAGTTCAGTGGTAAAAATCCCTGCCTGCGTATAGCTGAGAACCGTTAGGCGTAAGGCAAAAAAAGGAAACATGCAACTAAAAAATATCAATTATGGATTTTGAGCCAATACCGTATTTTTATGATTCCATAGATAGAAATGCGATAATAGTAAGACCAAAAAAACCTTTTTACGATTGGTTGAATTCTGTATTTCCTGAAGATAAACCAACATCGTCTAAGGATGAGAATAATATCTATTTAGTGAGAGAAATGGATAACAATGAAGCGGTTTTAAAATGGGTCAGAAAAAACTATGAGAAAATATTTATAAATGAACTAAATGATTGGTATACCGACGAAGAAGAATGGCCTGATAATAGAACATACAAAATGTTTGTAGAATGGTTTGACATAGAGATATGTTCCATGATATTGGATCTTGAAGATTTTCCAGTGACAAAGGATTAGATTTTAAAAGAGATGAAATAAATAAATGCCATGTAATCAAATAGCGGTCATACACAATTGCCTGGCCGAAGGGTTGCTAATGCTGGGTCGTTAGGATATCTTTCGGGTAACTCGACAAGCGAGCGCTCTGAAACGGCAACTGCGCATACCGCCGAACGTTGGCTCCAATTGAAAAACATTTTGCTAAAATGATAAATGTTTAGAAACTGTAATCTGCATAATAGTTGTACCTTGGGGAAAATTTATCTTTATATGAAGTTACTTAGATTTGAATACAGTATTACCATATTATACTTGCTGATTGGAGGTTTTTGGATACTGTTCTCAGATAAGATACTCTATTTACTGATAAATGAAAGTAGCAGATTAAGCGAATTCCAGACATATAAAGGATGGTTTTATGTAATTATTACCGCAATAATCCTGTTTTTTTTCATAAAAAAGCATCTAAACAAACGTCGACATTTAGAAAAAGAATTAAAGGAATTCCAGAATCTTCTTGAGAAGAAGGTCAAACTTCGTACAGAGGAACTGGAAACAGCTATAAAACACCTTAGGGAAACACAAGCTCAATTGATACAATCTGAAAAAATGGCCTCATTGGGTATTTTAACTGCGGGGGTCGCTCATGAAATTAACAACCCTTTGAATTATATTATGGGGTCTTATGTCGGTTTGCTTCGCCATTATAAGGAAAATACATTTTCAGATAACCCTGAGCAAGTTGGAAAATTGATAGACGCAATGAAGATTGGCATTGACCGTTCGTCTGCTATTGTTCAGGGATTGAATCAATTCAGTAGAAAAAGCGATTCGTATACCGAGAAATGTAATGTGCATGAGATATTGGAGAACTCTCTTACAATGTTGAATAGTCTAATAAAGCAACATATTACTGTCAAAAAAGACTTTTCAGCATCTGAAATCGTGATACAAGGAAATATAGGGCATTTACATCAGGTGTTTATAAATATTATTGTAAATGCAGTCCAATCGATTGAATCGGAAGGCGAAATTACAATAAAGACGGAAGACAATGAATCAGATATATCAATAGCAATTACCGACACTGGTGTGGGTATTCCCAAAGAGAACCTGAAAAAAATCACCGATCCTTTCTTTACAACCAAAGCCCCCGGAGAAGGTACGGGATTAGGTTTGTCAATCTCATACAATATAATAAAGGAGCACAAAGGAAAACTTATATTTGAGTCGCAAGAAGGAAAAGGAACTACAGTAAATGTTATATTAGCAAAGTCAATGAATCATGAGCAAGAAAGTAAAAATTATCTATGTTGACGACGAGGAGGTGAATGTGATGCTATTTGAAATTAACTTCTCCGTTAACTTTGAAGTCTATTCGGGTTGTAGTGGGTTTGAGGGGCTGGAGTTGTTAGATAAACATCCGGATGTGAAAGTCGTCATCAGTGATATGAAGATGCCTAAAATGAACGGGATTGAATTTATAAAGATAGCGAAAGAAAGATACCCTGAAAAGAAGTTTTATATTTTGACAGGATTTGAAATAACGGAAGAAATCCAGGATGCGCTACAGTCGGGATTAATTCAAAAGTATTTTCGAAAACCTTTTGATATTCACGAAATTGAAAATACTATTAAGGAGCACTGTGACTTACAAGAATGAGAAAAATTATTATCCTTTTTGCTGCACTTCTGGTTATCTCATGCGGTTCAACAAAAAACAGAAGTACAAGTCAGAGCACATTTAGTGGCAAACATGAACTCGTAGATGACCAGACTTTCAAAATTGATGATTATTCTGAAGATGAATCATATGGGTACACCCAGAAGAATCCAATAAAGGTTGGCAACTTAGATGAAGGGCCTAAGAATGAAAGAAGGTTTCTCAACGCACTGGCTGGTCCAAACGGTGAGAAAATTTCCTATTACAGAATTGGGAGTTGTTGTGAGTTTAATACCAAGAACAGTCCATTTGGTGTTGGTCTACTGGATAAATACAGTGTAACCTACGAGGGTGCAACAAAAGAAATAGAATTATACATCAACATGTATGATGCTGACGTCCTTAAAGTGCCAGTGGGATTCACATTGAAATAAGTTGGAATAGTTCAGACTTGATCAGACAGTGGGCATTTTTTAATTTATAATTTGACTTTTTACCCATCACTGTCAGATTAAACCAAAACTGATTCAAAATATTGTAGTCCACTAATTATTACACCTCAACCAAGTGCCTGCCGGCGTAGAGACTGTCGGATACCTGCGTAAAGTCGGCCGACATGAATGCGATATAGGTCTCCACCGAGTCGCCCTCCCAATTCATCGGCAATGCAAGCCGAGCCTCCAGGTGCTCCCTTTTGCCGGCATGGAGGTCGTATACCGCAACATTTTTTTCAGGGTTGTAGGCAAGCATCATCACCTCATCGTTGTAGCTTGCGTTGTCACCACTGACATCGTTCCAGTTCACACAGAATACCCCCTCAGCCACGGTGGCTGCTGTGATCTCCGATGTCCGCAGCAGCCCCTTCGAAACAAGGACATTCGGATAATCAACCACAAAACCATTGTTTTCATCTTTGATCACATGCGGCATATTCACAGACATGGCTGCATTGAAGGTGCTCTTCATTCCCATTGCTTCGAAACGAAAGCCCATACGAAGAAAGGGTGAGAAGGTTCGCAGAAACGACTGGGTCACTAAAAACTTACTCCGTTGCGTAACCTGCTTTTCCGTCCTGGGATCTTTTGTCTCGACTGGCATACTGCGAAAGTAAAAACTGCCATTTCTACTGACTCCAACTACGTTCCCAATTTTACCGGAGACACCGCCCGTTAAACCATTTTTTGAAATTGCCATAACTCATCTCTTTTAAAAGGTTTATATTGAATGACTCATTGTCAAATGAATAGCTTTAAAATTCAAAGTAAAGCAATCTATTCCGGAAATCCAAGAAAAAAGTTCACATGTCTTCAATTTTTCTTGAAAGAGATTTTCGCAGGTTCATCGGTTGTGATCGCTCTAAAATAAATCTTATTTCACTCGGAACAAAGTCCTTTCTTGCTTTAAGCTATTAGACGCATATTAGAACGAGATTAGAACCATATTAGAACGAGATTAGAACCTGTACAAGTTTTGAACAGGTAAAAAGGGGTGCAAAAGGCAGGAATTGACACAGCGAGAAAAGCCAAAAAGAGAAATGAACCAAATTGATCCTTGCCCGGAGAAAAGATGTCCGTAAATCAAAAAGATATTATTCTCCCAGGGTAAATCGCAGACCGACCTGGAGGTTGAAGTTGAACGGGTTGTCGCTGTAAATGGTCTCCAACTGACTTCCGTTTCTGAAATAATAGGAGATGCCTGGCTCGGCATAGAGTCCTACATGGTTCGAAATCCGGTATCCCAGTCCGATGGCAGCATTGGCGGACCATTGCAGTTGATCCATGGATATTTTCTCCCAGGTAGTTGTTTCCAGCTGATTGTCGATGTAGTAGTTTGAGGTCAGGCGTCCGGCCACGTTCTTTTCCACAAGAGCGCCGGTTGAGAGATATGCCGATATGTTGGGACTCTGCCAGAAGGTGTAGGCGAGATTCACGGGAACGCCAATGAAATGCAGCGTCTGCTTGTCATCGTAATAGTAGTTGCCGCTTCCCGATTGAAGCTCCGAAGATAATTTTGAGTAGGTCAATCCGCTCATCAAACTCCATCTTTGGTTGATGTTGTAGCGGAAGGTGAGTCCGAACCTGAGGGGCTGATGGTGTCGCACATCGGTGTATGCACGCTCCCTGGTGTCGTTGGCAAGAAAATGATACTGCTCCTCCACCGTTTCCGTGAGCGCGAGGGTGACGTATCCGGGATAGGTTTCTGAGGCTCCACCAGGGAAATTAGATGCGGAGAGGCCGGTCTGCCATCTGGAGGATGGTTGTTGATCACTGTTTTCATTCATTGCCAATAACGGGTCGGGCCCCATGCTGATGACCTCCTCTTCAGGGGCAATGATTCTCTGTTCACTTTCGCTTCCACTCATCGTGATTTCTTCGGTTGGCTGCTCAGCAACAAGCATGTCGGGTGCAGCAAGGGTTATTTCCGGTGTGGATGCAGGTGTGGATGCTGGTGTAGTAACATGTGAGATGGAGGATCGTTCCTCCCTGTTTTCAACAGGTGTGATCTCCATTGTGGGAGGCTGGGGTTGCGGCGGGGTTGTCACCTTCTCTTCGGTAAACAACTCACCGGTCGGGGTGTCTGCCGGGTTGAAGCGCACGACGAATATCAGCAGGATGGCTACGGCCGCGGCAACCGCTACCACTCCTGTACGCCAGGCCCACAGCCGCCGGGTGACGACCGCCTTCTTCAGGGGCATATTCCCGGCAATGATGCGCTGCTCAATCCCTTCCCACATCCCTTCCGGTGCAGGCTCTTCATGCAGCGCCATCCGGTTGCGCAATTTATCTTGCCATTGATCGTTCATCGTGCTTTTTCTTTAAGCGGTACAACTCAATCTCTTTCATCAGTATGGCCTTGGCCCTGTGCAGTTGTGATGCGGAACTGCTTTCTGCAATGTGCAGCATGGAAGCAATCTCCCTGTGACTCTTCTGTTCGAATACATAAAGGTTGAAGACGGTACGGTAGCCGGGGGGTAACATACGGATCATCTCCTGAATGACCGCAACGGGAATATCGTCGAAGTCCGGTTCCGGTTCCTCTGCCGCAAGGGGCAACTCTTCCTCGGGTAAACTCATGAACTGCATCTTTTCATTTGCGCTGAGATGCCTCAGTGATTCGTTGGCCACGATGCGTGAAGCCCATGCCCGCAACGATCCCTCTCCCCTGTATTCAAACATATGTATGGCGTTGAAAATCTTCAGAAAACTATCCTGCAAAACATCCTTGATATCATCCCTGTTTGAGATGTAACGGGCAGATACCGCGGTAAGATACCCGGCATAGTCATCGTAAAACCGCTTCATGGCAAATCTGTTGCCTTGCACGATCTGTCGGATGAGTTCACGCTCACTGTTTTCTTTTTCAATCATTGACCAATCTTCTCCGGACTGATTACTGGTGCCCCTCAACCGATGAAAGGGGTTGGTTGCACATGGTGCAAATGTACAACCAACCCTCATTTTTTTGTGATAAAAAAATTTAAGGATGCTGAAAAGGTCTATCCCTTTCAGCAATCGGTTTACTGCAGGGGTATCACGCTTCTCGCGGCGGCAATGGCTGAAGATGCCGGTGTGGCAGCGCGTGTACGGTAATCAAATTCCATCGATTTCTCTCCATTGAACGAATCCCATATCAGCTTCAGCTTCACTGTTTCTCCTTCCGTATCGGGAAGCTGATCCAGCCTGAAGGCGACCAGTCCGTCTCCTACCCTGCCGGATACATCGCCATTGGCATCGTGCTTGAATTGCACCTCGTAGGGGTTTTCGGGATTGTTGGTGGGGATGAGGTTCACGTAATGGGTGATTCCCAGTTGGCTCCACATTGTTCGGAAACGAAGGGTCAGATAACCATCTTCAGCTATTGTCACCCAGTCGGATACGATCTCCACGGGGTCATTGCCATATTCATTGTCATTATCCTCTCCCAGATTGGGTGCCATCGGCTTTGTCCGGATGCTGTCGATCCAGTTCACCCTGACGGCCTGATCATACTCCTCGCTGGAGTCGTCTACCTCCTCGTAATTGACCAGTGCCCTCACCTCTTTTGAGTCGAAAGGGTGTGAGGTAAGATTCACCGGCAGCAGGGTGGTTTCCTCATCCAGCTGGAAAAAGACCGTTTCGTCCGCTGCCTCCTTTACCGTCACAAGGGCGTTGGGATAGAGCCGGCTCACGTCATCGTCGTCGTCCAGGCATGAGGGCAGGACCAGCATGCCGAGCATTATTCCAGTTGCAAAAAGTAGATGGGTAATCTTCATAATTTTGTAGTTTTAAATGTTACGAATTATTGTACTTCAATCATGAAAGCAGGAGAGGAGGAATTCCTTGCATGAGAATTTGTTATTTTTTCTAAATTAAGCGTGAATCTCACCACGAAATTGCACTCAGGAGCAAAAACATTGAGAATTACCCATAAAATTAAGCTGTACTTAATAATATAAAGTTTAACTTTGCACAAAATTTTAAAACATGAACCGTATCGGCGAAAGAATCAAACGAAAAAGAGAACTGCGCAAGCTCAACCTGGGGGAGCTGGCGGAGAGGGTGGGCATCAGCGCCAGCGCCCTCTCACAGATTGAAAAATCGAAATCCTTCCCTTCCGTCATCACACTGAAAAGCATCGCAGAGCAGCTCCATACCACTGTCGGCGAACTGATTGGCGAGAATGAAGCGAGCGCGGGAAACCCTGTTGTGAAGCGCAGCGAAATGAAACACAGCGAAGGGAACAGCTCCGGCACCAATGTCTATATGCTCTCACACAACGACACAAACAAACAGATGGACACCTACCTGCTCCGCTTCGCCAAGGGATCCGGTATAGAACAACTCTTCGCGGGTACCCATGGAGAGGTGTTCTGTCACCTACTCACCGGCGAGGTGAGATTCACCCTCGGTGAGAAGCAGTACCTGCTGAACCAGGGAGACAGCATCAGCTTCAGCGCGAAGACTCCCAGGGATGCTGTCAACAATCACGACGGAATCAGCGAGATGCTCTGGATCCAATCGCCGGCAAACTTCTGAAACATGGAGTACAAAAATTAAGCATCGCTTAATTAATAAACTACAATCACTATCTTTACAGCCAATATTTAGGTTATCAACTCCTCAAATTACAAACGATGAATCATTTATTTCAACTTCTGGAAACAAAAAACATAGCTTTGCCTGCAGACGCTGTGGAAATTCTCACGGGATGCAGGTCTTTTCAGGTTTTCAACAATACGACAGAGCTGGCCACTGCCGCCGTGGGTGGCAGTGACAGCCAGAGTTTTGAGGTTGCATACAGCCTGCCGGACCGGGGCAGGGTGACCGAAGCGGTGGTTCACAGGGTCTCGAACGGTGTCTCGGCGAACTATACCGAAGCCTATATGCGCCGCAGGGATCCCGACACCATGCTGATCGGCGACCAGTTGCCAAGCGACAAGGAGCGGTTCAGCGACAGAATGGGCTACGACTTTGATCTGCTGCGTAAGGAGACCATCGCATGGCTGCAGTCGCGGGATCTGGCTCTCTTCTTCTACTTCGCCGGGCGCGACGGCATCGGCTCCGGGGGTGTTGCCATCGTTCCGGCTAATGCAGGTTTCTTCGCCCTCGGGCTGGCCATGCTGCAACAGATCATCCCTCTTGAGGAACTGCCTGAAGGTTTTGCCATCGAATCGGCCATCTATGTGGCACCCACCTTCCGCCACACCCATTTCCAGGGAAAGCAGATCGTGGTGCACAAGCGTTCCGCGGAGCTACACGAGATCTTCTCCTACAACCTCTACCCGGGACCCAGCGCCAAGAAGGGGCTCTACGGCGCCCTGCTTACAAAGGGTGAGCGGGAGGGGTGGATCACCGCCCACTGCTCCACGGTGCAGGTTGTGAGTCCCTACGACAACATCACCACCTTCATGCACGAGGGTGCCAGCGGCGGTGGCAAGAGCGAGATGCTGCAGAACATCGTGCGGGAGGAAAATGGACAAGTGCTGATTGGCACCAACAGTCTCACCGGCGAAAGGCGACTGATCAACTTCCCCCTCTTCTGCTCATTCAACCCGGTGACCGACGATATGGCGTTGTGTCACCCCTCCCTGCAGAAGAACAATGGCAAACTGACTGTCACCGATGCAGAGAACGGCTGGTTCATCCGTGTGGACGGCATCACCGACTATGGCGATGAACCGTTTCTGGAGAAGCTGACAATCAAACCCAAGGAGCCGCTGCTCTTCCTGAACATCGAATCAATCCCCGGTGGCACCGCGCTGATCTGGGATCATACGGAGGACAGTCCCGGCAAACGTTGTCCCAACCCTCGTGTAATCGTGCCCAGGGAGATAGTGCCCAACGTAGTGGGTCAGCCCGTGACGGTTGATATCCGCAGCTTCGGAGTACGCACCCCACCCTGTACAAAGGAGAACCCCACCTACGGAATCATGGGCCTGTTCCATATCTTACCCCCTGCCCTGGCATGGCTCTGGCGACTGGCAGCACCGCGCGGTCATGCCAATCCCAGCATCGTGGATGGCGGCGGGATGGGCAGCGAGGGAGTCGGTTCCTACTGGCCGTTTGCCACGGGAGAGATGATTACCCACGCCAACCTGTTGCTGGACCAGATTATCCACACCCCGCGCGTGCGTTACACGCTGACCCCCAACCAGTATATCGGCGCCTGGAAGGTGGGCTTCAAACCGCAGCTGCTGATGCGTGAATACCTCACCCGCAGGGGCAATGCCAAGCTGCGTCACGACCAGTACCAGGCAGCCCGCTGTCCGCTGCTCGGCTTTGAGCTGAACTACCTCACCATTGAAGGGGCCAAGATCCCCTCCCGCTTCCTGCAGGTGCACAAGCAGACGGAGGTGGAGAACGCGGGTTACGATGCGGGTGCCGAGATCCTGTACGACTTTTTCCGCACGGAGCTGCAGAAATACCTGGTGCCGGGACTTCATCCCACCGGACGGCGGATCATCGAGACCTGCCTGCGGGGTGGTAGCGTGGAGGAGTACCTTGAGATCATCCCGATGGATTACCAATATACCTATGTAAATGGTGATGATGAAGAGTGAGGAGATTGAGAGGGCTGCCGCCATCATCCGTGAGGGTGGTCTGGTGGCGTTCCCCACAGAAACAGTCTACGGACTTGGTGCCAATGCTCTCGATCCACTTGCCGTGGCACGCATCTTCGCGGCGAAAGAGCGTCCCTCGTTCGACCCGCTGATCGTGCACATCGCCTCAATCGACGAGCTGGAGCTGCTTACCAGCGGACCTACCGACCTGGCAAGGCGACTTGCCGGCAAGTTCTGGCCCGGTCCGCTTACGCTGGTGTTGCCCAAGAGCGAGCGGGTACCCGATATCGTTACCTCGGGATTGGAGACGGTGGCCGTCAGAATGCCGGACCACCCGTTAGCACTGGCCCTTATCAGCAGCGCCGGTTGTCCGGTAGCCGCCCCCAGTGCCAACAAGTTCGGCCATTTGAGTCCGGTGACCGCCGCCCATGTAAGGAAGCAGCTGCCGGAGGTGGATCAGGTACTGGATGGAGGAAAGACTACCGTGGGCATCGAATCGACAATCGTCTCGCTTGAGGGGAACCACTGCACGCTCCTCCGCCCGGGCAAGATCACCCTGCAGGATATTGAAGATGCCTTTCCCGGTCTGTTCGTGCTGCAGGAGGGCTCGTCGGAGAAGGTTGTGGCCCCCGGTTTACTGAAAAGCCACTATTCCCCCACCAAACCCCTTTACCTCTTCGATCCGCAGCAGGAGTTGCCGCCATCGTCGGGGGTGATCCTGCATGGGGTTCCGCAGCAACCACCTGCCTGTCAGCGATTGATCTATACCTCGAGCGATCACAACTACCTGGAGGTGGCGGCCCATCTCTTCGCCGCGTTGCATGCGATGGAAGATGACCCTGAAATCAGCCGGATCTACATTGAGCCGGTTGAGGAGAATGGCGTGGGCAGAGCCATCATGGACAGAATCCGGAAGGCGGTTTACCAGTACGAAAAGGAACAGTAACCATGTGGGTGTATACCAGAGAAAGTCAGGAGCAGTATCATTCTTCGCACCCTGATCCATTCATCCTCACCAGACAACGATCTCATCGAGGAAGATCCAGCCGCCGGGGTTACCGTTGGAAAAGACCTTCAACCGGATAAAGCGTGCCGTGGTGGTGCCGCTCCAATGGAACGGCTGAAAATGTGTTCCCTCAAGGTCAACGGGAAAGCTATTCTCAAACCGTTGCAGTTCCCTGTATGTTTCCCCGTCACCGGAGACATGTAGAGTGATTTCGCGGGGAAACCAGATCCAGGCATTGCCATTTTGCAGGAAACGCAGTTGTAGTGAATGCAGGGGCAGCTCCTCCAGCAGGTCAATCTCCAGATCAATCTCCTGCAGATTGAATCCCTGCCAGCGTCCGTCGCCGTGTGACAACCCCCCGGGCAGTCCGTCGATCAGTGCCTTTACGCCCCCGGCGGGGTAGTAACGACTGAAGGGAGTGTGGTAGATCATCTTCTTGCATATCGCCTTGTGGTAATCCACCCGGCGTGAGACGACATCACCAATCGCCTCTCCGTTGCGGAAGAGCTGTGCCTGCAGAAAGGCTGAGTCGCCTACCTCAATGGGTGATTCATATAGTATTGAGCCCGCATCGGGTGTCTCCCCGTTGGTTGTAAAACGAATCTCCACCGGATCGAGCTCCGAGGAGAGATCGATCCGGATTTTCTGCTGCAAGGTGTCGTTCATCAAGGTCACATGCGGTTCCCGGCTCAGTTCGTAGGGATGGTAACCCCGTTGCTTCAGTCGCGGGATCTCCCTGTTCACCCTCCTGCGAAAACCCTCCCAGTTTTTGCCGGCGGGAAGGGTCCAGGCCACCTCGGCCATCGCCAACAGTCGTGGGTAGATCATGTATTCCGCATGCTCCTCACTGCCGATGTACTCAGTCCAGAGATTCGCCTGCACCCCGCTGATACGGCCGGCAGTGATCGCGGAGAGCGTGTCACTCACCGGATTATAACCATAGACCTTCTCCAGGGGGAGAAAACCGCCGATCGCCTCCGGCTGGCTCGCCGGTTCACCCTGGTAGCTGTCAAAATAGGCATATGCACCGGGGGTCATGATCACCCGGTGACCTTTCTCTGCGGCCCTGATACCGATTTCCTCGCCACGCCAGGCCATTACCACGGCACTACTGTCGACACCTCCCTCCAGGATCTCATCCCAGCCAATCAGCTTCCGTCCGTGGGCGTGCAGGTATTGTTCAACACGACGTATCAGATAGCTCTGCAGCTCTGCCTCATCCTTCAATCCCTCCTGCTTCATTCTCGATTGACAGCTGGAGCAATGCTTCCAGTGCTCACGGGAAGCTTCGTCGCCCCCCACATGGATATACCGGGAGGGGAAGATGGCCAACACCTCATCCAGCACCCCCTCCAGGAAGCTGAAGGTAGCCTCGTTGCCGATACAAAACTCGCTGCTGCTGTAAGGGGTTCCGGTACAGGAGAGATGGGGGTATACCGCCAGCACCTCCTCGGAGTGACCCGGCATCTCAATCTCCGGGATGATGGTGATCTGACGCTCGGCAGCATAGTGCACCAGCTCACGCGCCTCCTCCTGGGTATAATAACCACCATATGCGTCGGGGGTACCTTCGGGGAGGTATCTCCGCCCGGATGCCCACCACTCCTTCCAGGATTCGTGTGTGCGCCAGGCAGCGATGCCGGTCAGCTCCGGGTACTGTTTGATTTGTAGTCTCCAGCCGGGCCCGTCGGTGAGGTGCCAGTGAAAATGGTTCAGTTTGAGCCTTGCCATCTGGTCGATCTGTTTTTTCAGAAAGTCGATGGAGTAGAAATGGCGCGAGACATCAAAATGGAAACCCCTGTAGGGGAAGCGTGGCTCATCGGTGATCTCCAGCGTTGGCAACAGGTTGGTCGTCCCGGAGAGCTGTATCACAGTCTGGAGGCCATAGAAGAGTCCTGCCTGGGAGATGGCCTCCACCTTCAGCCCACCACGGTCGATTGTCAGTACATATCCCTCTTTTGAAGCAAACTCAGGGTGATGCGCTGTGATCACCAGTGCGACAGGTACTCCCTTATCGCTCAACGGGAAAGAAATCTGTTCAAGGTAGGTGCGTATGTGTAAGGCGTTCTCTTCCGGCAGATCGGCTGTGAGGAGGTTAAACCCCTGAGTAACATCGAGTGAGTCGCCGGTAAGGGTAACGCTGTTCGGCATCGGTATCAGCGGGAGTGAGTGCGGATCAACGGCATCAACACTCCGTTTGCAGGAAAATGTGATGAGCAACAGACACAAAAAGGAAAATGGGGTTACAAACCTCATAACGTGTTGGAATTATAAAAAAAAGCTAGTATTTGATGTTCTTGAAGAGCACCCGGTTTTCACGTGCTTCATTCAGGCGGGTAAGCAACTTCTCACGGTTGTACGACGGATACTCCTCCGCACCACTGCCGGAGAGAAGGGTGAGAAGGGAACGGAGCTCCTCATCTGAGAATTGCGCCATGATCTGATCAAATGGCTCCTTGGAGCCAATCTCGAAGCGGACGAATGCCAGTCGCGACTTGGCAGTGGGGAAATCAGGTGCGATCTCCAGCAACTCCTCAAGGTAGGCTGCCGCCTGTTCAAACTTCTCCTGTGCCACGCTGATGTTGGCGAGGCGGTCGAGGATCTCCTCATTCCCCTCTGAGATGAGTGCCGCTTTCATGTAGGCTGTTTCGGCACGTTTGAAATCGTCGTCGTGGAACGCCAGTTCACCCTCCAGCATGTAGTAATCGAGCGTCTCCCTGTCGCTTTCGGGAATTTGCTCAAACAGCTCCCTGGCCTTGTCGGTCTCCCCTCGGATTAGATGTACGAAAGCACGTTTGGCGGGAATTCCTTTGGTTCCGAAGATAGATTCCTTCAAGTCGATCAACTTCAGCATCTCATCATATTGCTCCATCACCTCATAGGCTTCAAACAGGGAGTCATAGAGTGATTCGTCGTCGGGAGCCTTTTGCAGACAATGCTGAAAGATGGCTATCGCCTCGGGCGTGTTGTCGTTCAGGTAGAGCGACAGTGCTTTCATCTTCAACACCGGCAGGTCATCTTCAACGATGGTGAGTGCAAAGTCGAACGCATCGATCGCCTTGTCGTACTGGCCGTTCATGGAGTAGAGCTTGCCGATATTGGACCATGCGTCGTAGGAGTAGGGATCAGTGTCAAGCAGGTGGTTGGTCTGCAAGATGGCCTTCTCCAGCTCCCCGTTCATCTCGTAGGCGTATGCCAGTTCAACGATAGCATCGACATTGGAATCATCGAACTTCAGGCTTTCTTCCAGGAAGTAAATTGCAAAGTCGTACAGATCCACATCGTTGTAGAGGTATGCCAACTCGGTGATGAAGTAGTTATGCTCTTCGGCCATCAATTCCTCGCCCAGTGTTTCCAACATCTGCTCATCCGCTTCGTCGATCCGGTCCAGGTGCAGCAGTGATTCGATGCGGAGCAGGGCATATTCTACTCCACCCTCATCTGAAATCAACCGCAGGTAGTCGAGCGCCTCTTCATAAAGCTCCTCAGAAACCAGGGTCTTGGCTCGCAGCAGCATCAGCACGGGACTGTCGGGGTGTATCGACAGTCCTTCCCGGATCAGCTGCTCTGCCTCGTCATTGTCACCCTTGGAGTTGTAATACTCCGCCAGGATGGCGAACTCATCGGCATCGAGGTAGATTTTCTTGCCGAGTGCGCGCATCTGCTCGTACTTCTCAATCAGAGGGGTAATATCGATATCGTACTCTTCCATGCTTTATCTACGGTTTATTGCTGGCGTTAGCCGTTCTGTTTCTTCCAAGAGTCTTTGAGCGCCACGGTGCGGTTGAACACCAGGTTGCCGTCAGTGGAATCGCTATCGACGTTGAAGTAGCCGATGCGCTGGAACTGGAAGCTGTCGAGCGGTTTCGCCTCTTTCAGGGATGCCTCTACCTTGCAGCCTCTTTTGACGATCAGCGAATCGGGGTTCATCAGTTCACGGAAATCTTTCTCTTTCTCGGCCGAAGGATCTTCCACCATGAAGAGACGGTCGTAGAGCCGCACTTCGGCATCGAGGCTGTGGGGAACGGATACCCAATGAATGGTACCCTTCACACGGCGGTTGGCTTCCGGCATACCGCTTCTTGTTTGTGGATCGTATTCGGCGTACACCTCGGTGACGTTGCCCTGTTCATCTTTCCTGCAGCCGGTACACTTCACGATGTAGGCATTCTTGAGTCGCACCTCGTTGCCCGGCGTGAGACGGAAATATTTCTTCGGTGCCTCCTCCATGAAGTCGTCTCGTTCAATCCAGAGCTCGCGGGTGAACTTGACACTGCGGCTGCCCATTGAGTCATCCTCGGGGTTATTAATTGCCTCCATCTCCTCCACCTGCCCTTCCGGGTAGTTAGTGAGCACCAGCTTCACGGGATCGATCACACCGGAGACACGCATCACCTTCTTGTTGAGGTCATCACGCACGGCATGTTCCAGCAGGGAGATGTCGTTCATACCGTCATACTTGGTGTAGCCAATCCTGTCGATGAAGTTGTGGATTCCCTTAGGTGTGTAGCCGCGGCGGCGCATCCCGGTGAGGGTGGGCATGCGGGGATCGTCCCATCCGGAGACCAGCTTTTCCTGTACCAACTGGAGCAGCTTGCGCTTGCTCATCACGGTGTAGGTGAGGTTGAGGCGGTTGAACTCGGTCTGACGGGGACGGTAGTCGCTGTCGGCCAGCTGGTCAATGAACCAGTCGTAGAGCGGCCGGTGCACTTCGAACTCAAGCGTACAGAGTGAGTGGGTCACCCCTTCGAAGTAGTCCGACTGCCCGTGGGCGAAGTCATACATCGGGTAGGCTTTCCAGGTGGTACCGGTACGGTGGTGCGGGATGTGGATCACACGATAGATAATCGGGTCACGGAAGTGCATGTTGGAGGCGGCCATATCGATCTTGGCACGCAACACCATCTTTCCCTCGGGGATCTCGCCGCTGTTCATCTGCTCAAAGAGGGCAAGTGACTCTTCCACCGGACGGTCACGATAGGGACTGTGAGTACCGGGCACGGTAGGTGTACCCTTCTGGCGGGCAATCTCCTCGGCCGACTGCTCGTCGACATAGGCTTTGCCCTCACGGATCAGCTTCACGGCGAAGTCCCACAGTTGCTGGAAGTAGTCGGAGGCATAGTAAACGTTGCCCCACTTGTAGCCGAGCCACCGGATATCTTCCATGATGGAATCGACATACTCCACATCCTCCTTCACCGGGTTGGTGTCGTCGAAGCGGAGGTTGCAGACCCCTCCATATTTTTGAGCAATGCCGAAATCGATGCAGATGGCCTTGGCGTGACCGATGTGTAGGTAGCCGTTCGGTTCGGGCGGGAAACGGGTTTGCACACGTCCGTCGTTACGCCCTGCTGCCAGGTCTTTCTCTACCATCGCTTCGATAAAATTGAGGCTCTTTTTGTTTTCCTCAACGACATTGTTTTCTTTTTCAGTCATACTATCTGGATAATTGTTTGTTTGCTGATATCAAATGGAGACTCTCGCATAGGGTGACACCTCCGGTCCGCAGAACTCGCCGCGGAGATACTTGTAGTAACCCGTGATGGCGACCATGGCGGCATTGTCGGTGGTAAAGGCAAATTTGGGAATATGAATCTTCCAGCCGTAACGCTTGCCGTATGCTTCGAAAGCGCTTCTCAGTCCCGAGTTGGCGGAGACACCTCCTGCCACTGCCACCTCTTTGATGTGTAAATCTTTCGCGGCATGGTAGACCTTGTTCATCAGGATGTCGATGATAGTCTGCTGGAGCGAGGCACAAAGGTCGTTCTTGTTTTGTTCGATGAAATCAGCGTTCATCTTCAGCTCATCCCGCAGGAAATAGAGGAATGAGGTTTTCAATCCGCTGAAGCTGTAATCGTAGCCGGCAATGTTGGGCTTGCTGAAGGTGAACCGTTTCGGATCGCCCTCCTTCGCCAGGCGATCGACCACCGGTCCCCCGGGGTAGCCCAGTCCCATCACCTTGGCGCACTTGTCGAACGCTTCGCCGGCGGCATCGTCGATAGTCTGTCCGATGATCTCCATCTCGCTGTGCGATTTCACCAGGATGATTTGTGAGTTGCCACCTGAGACGAGCAGGCAGAGAAAAGGAAAAGAGGGCTGGTCGGCGTCGTTTTCATCCTCCTTGATGAAGTGTGCCAACACGTGCGCCTGCAGGTGGTTCACCTCAATCATCGGGATATCAAGTGCGGAGGAGAACCCTTTTGCAAAAGAAGTACCCACCAGCAGTGAGCCTAACAATCCAGGTCCGCGGGTAAATGCCACAGCTGTCACCTCTTCTTTGGCAATTCCCGCCTGCTGCAGGGCGTCGTGCACCACCGGGATGATGTTCTGCTGGTGCGCGCGCGATGCCAGCTCGGGCACCACGCCTCCATAGCGCTCATGTACCGCCTGTCCGGCGATCACGTTCGAGCAGATCACACCATCGCGAATCACCGCTGCTGAGGTGTCGTCGCAGGAAGATTCTATGCCTAATATCGTTACCATCTGCAAATGTTCATAAGAAGATACAAAGATAATACAAAAAAAACGTTTCGTCTTGAAACAACGAAACGCTTTTAAAGAGCTCAGCCGCTGAAAGGCGCACGTGCGGTTATCTATTCAAATCATCCTGTGAGTATCAGCGTTTTTTGCTGGTCAGTTTCGTTTTGACAAAAGTCTCTATTTTGTGATAATCATCCTTCTCCTTTGCCGTATCAGCTTCCCTAAACATCAGCAGATCGACCAATGATTCTCCCACAAAAAGGACCAAAAAACCTTTATAGATCCTGTAACTCTGAAATATGTTCCATTTCAGATCGAAGTGCTTTTCAACATCCCAATAGCGTAGCGATTCATCGGTAAATTCATACACATAATCCACCCCAATGTCATCAGAATTACTGTCGCCATAAGCATGATCCATATCTTCAGCGTCACATCTTTCCAGAGTAAATCCGATTTAATCTTTTGTGTTTCTATGAATTCCTGTTTTTCAAAAGGAATCTCAATCCGTAATGCATCCATCATGCTGTAAGATTTGATTTGTGGTGATATCGACCAAATGTGAATGATCAGAAAAAGAGATTGATGGCTTCAAACAGCCAGATACCGGATAAAAAACCCGCACCGTAAATCATCAGTAAACCTGATTCTATTTCTCCTGCAGCACGCATTCTTTTTACAGACATGACAGTGGTATAGGTAAGTGTTACCGCCAGAAGCGCATTGGCTAACCCGAAAAATGAATCACTGATGTGATACAAACCTGATTTAGAAAGAACAATAAGAATAATAAAAATTACTACTGCAGCTACAAAAGTCCAGCTCACTTTAAATTGTGTTTTTAGATTCATCGTAAAAATATTTAGACTAAGACTGTTTTTCTTCTACCTAAAGGATATAACCAGATGACGTATATTTCAAACCTGGATGAACAACTGAATTTATTTTTCCGGCAAAATTCCCATAAGTAAATTATTCCACACCACTTTTTTCGACTCATAACTACAAACGATATAGTTGGTATATGCATTTCCATGATAGGTAAAGTTAATCGCATAGACCCTATCGCCTTGTTCCATAAATATTAACAAGACAAATATAGCAATTATTTCACAACTCCCTTGAATGGATTCACTTTATCACAACTTCCAATAATCCTATTTACCGTCACCTTTACCCTCTTTCACGATTGATTTTGTCTCGATCAGCAGCTCACGGGAGACGTGAGCGATGTTGTAGATTAACCCTGCCCTGCGGTTGGCCTTGTCCTGCTGCAGCTCCTCGATGCGTTCTTCCCAGCAGTTGGCTTCCTGAAGCAGTGCTTCCATCTCCGTTTGGTCTACATTGCCTGTCAGCAGGTCTGAAGCGTGATGCAGTACCCGGCTCACATTGAGACAGAATGATCTTTCTTGCGCTGTGAGATCTTCGGTATGTTTGTGTACCCCGAAGGCGGAGATGTAGGAAAGGAGCGCATGGTTCAGGTTGGTCAGGTTGAATGCCCGTTCCTGGTACAGGCGCGTATGCTTTGGTTCCAGGCGCATACCCTTCCAGGCGGAGGTAAGCGCGTTATCGGCATTGTAGGCGGTACGGCGGTTGTGCTGGTACTCCTCTTCGCTGACGGAGCCATCGTAGATGCTTTCAAAGTATCGTTTGTTCTTCACCACTGCCGTGTGCAACAGCGTGGGAAGCTGTTTGTACTGCCAGTCGGGCCACACGAAACGTACCACCAGGTATGCAATCATTCCACCGATGAGGGTGTCGATGATACGGGGCAGCATCACCTCCACCCCCTGACTGGAAAGCAGGTTAAATACCGCCAGTACGAAGGTTGTGATGAAGATGGCAGCGATGGTGTAGTTCTTCTTGAGCCAGTAGAAGAAGGCATAGATAGACCCGAGCAGCAGCAGGATGTGGCCTGCCTGTGTGGGCAGTAGCTGTGCCAGGGTCACCCCGAGGATGACTCCCAAGAGTGTGCCCAGCACACGGTGGAAAAGACGCATGCGGGTGGCACTGTAGGTCTGTTGAAAAACGATCAGCGAGGTGAGCAGGATCCAGGCTCCTTTCTCGAAGTGGAGCAGCTGCATCATCCCATAGCCCAGCAGCCACCCGAGGGTGAGCCGTACGGCAAACCGAAAGCGCGGGTGGGTGGGTGTGAAGAGCTCCCGCAGCCCTTTTCTCTCAGGTTTGCGGCTGTAGAAAGCGGAGGGGTCGATTTGTGAAACCGTTCCCAGCTCTTCCCGCAGGCTCTTCTCCAGTCCGGTTAGGTTACGCATCAGCAGAGAGAGTGTCAGATAATGCGATTCCTCCTTTTCATCCTCCAGCATCCGATGCATGGCCGTAACCGTCCATCGCAGCGACAGCGGATGGCGGTACGCTTCCCCACTAATCATTGATTCCGCATACTGAGCAATCGCTTTTGCCAGCTCCCGCATCAGTTGTCCGAAGCCCTCAATCAGCTCGTTGTTCTTCACCTGCTCCGACAGGAGGTCATACTGCTCGTGGCTGGAGATAGCCCGCTCCTGCATCTCCTGAAGGAGGAACCATTTCCTGTAAAAATCTTTCAATTGGGGAAGTGAAGCGGAACTGCTCTCCTCAGAATAGCTGTAGAGATCGTTCTTGCAGGCCTCGATCTGCTGTGCCAGCCGGGTATTCTTCTGTGCCAGCTGGTTGCGGATGGAGCGCTGCATGGCTGGATTGCTGGGAAAGAGACTTGCTTTCAGTTCGATATATTCCGCCAGGTAGCGGAAGCCGTAGGAGAGATGATCGTTCAACAGCCGGTAGGGACGATGATAGAGCAGCAGGATTGAGACCACCGAGTAGCAGAGTGCCCCGGTGGTGAGAAGCAGCGGCTGGTGAAACCAGCTGTCGCTGTTGCCAGCACCCAGCATGGTGTAGACAAGGATCAGCAAGGCCCCGAATGTGACTCCCTGCAAACGGGAGTCGATGCCGCCGACCAGCACCAGGGCAAACGCCATGATGCCCAACACGATGGTAAAGAGTGCGGGATAAGGGAGGGTGAGCTCTGTGATAACACTGGTGAGCAGGAAGAGCAGCAGTGCGATGGCTGCCGACTTCATCCTGCCACGCGGGTGGACGTCGGTCTCTCCCAGGGCCATGGCCACGACACCCAAGGCAAGTGTAGTACCTAAAAAGGAATTGTGCAGAAGCAGCTCTGCCGGGAGCAGCAGGAAGGCAATGGAAAGGGAGACTTTCAGCGCCCAGAGATGGGGCGGGTTCTTCCAGAACAGGTTGCTCCAGATGGAACCAACATTTCTTCTGATGTTGTTGACCCGGATACTCATGCGTGTCTGCAAATGATTAGTTTGATACTGCATTACAGGGTTACATCTACCCTCACCTTGCCAAGCAGTGCTTCGGGGTGATCACGGTAGGTAAAGCGGTGCACATACTCCACACGCAACAGTCCCAGAATATTGGTGATGCCGATGGTTCCCTCCATGTATGGGACGGAACCATAACGATGCGATATTGCGGGAAACCTGTATAGTTCCTGTGTACGTTCAGGGTCATTTTTGTCGCTCAGCCGTCCGTAGGAAGCTCTTAGCGAGAGCAACTCACGGAGTCCCAGCCTGTCGAGGAAGGGTACTCTTGCGAGCAACAGATTCTCACCCACAAAGGTGGTACGAAGGGTGACCTGTTCATCGGCCATGAACTCGAGGGCACGGTTGAGGAAGAATGCGTTGTTCTCTATGTGGTGGCGCTGTCGCTGGTTGGGATAGACCAACAATGGGAAGGGCACCCCGTTCCATATCTTCGTCACCTCTCCCACGGCATCGAGGCGACCGGCTGTTCCCAGCAGGAACCTTTTTTGTGCAGAGAACTCCGAGCGATGATAGGGTTTCTCCTCACCCATGGATTCATACTGCCCCACTGTGTGGGAGAAGAAGAAAACGGGACTGGTCATCTCGATGGGACGTCGTTTGCGTTTTTGCTGACGGTATGCTTCACGCACAGTAAAACGCAGCTGCACGCCCAACTCGGAGGTTAATAACGCATCGTCCTGAATAAACGAATTGTCAATCCGGTTTTCGAATTGTAAGCTACCCTGCGGCACCATCCTTGTCCTTCTCACCCAAGCCGTCTGGGCAAAACCATTCTTGTACTCTCTCTCGTAGTTGAGCTCCGCAAAGTTGCGGTAGGTGGCCTGATTCTCCGAACGGCGGTAGGTGATGAGCAGAAGGTTGTTCGGTGAACGGGGGTGCATCTCACCGGGTGAGTAGAGATCATTTTCGTATACCAGGCTGAGGTTGTTCTTGGGGGAACTCCTCCTCGTGGTAGGCTTTTCTGTCGAACGACCAGGTGGCCTCACCACGATACTTGAATTGCTCATCCCCAAAACCGTAGGCCAGGTATCCTTTCAGGAAGAGATGGGGACTGAGTCGGGAGTTGGAGGCAACACCTGCTCTGAGACGCACACCCTCTATGGGGTTGTAGGTGGGAAAGGTCTGGATACGTCCGAAATCGAACTTGTTGGTCTCAGGATCACCGAGCGGTATCCAGTCGTTCAGCACCATCTGCAACGCCTTGTTGAGTAAAGAACCAAAAGCGCCCTGTTCCCCCGGGTTTCCGCCCAATGGTGATACAGCACCGTTGGCTGCACCACTTGGTTGCAACGCGATGATCATGGCTGCAGGTTCATCCACATTGGAAGAGAAGTAGGCAATGGGATATCCGTCCCCTACGCCTACAATACGGTGGTGGCGGAGTGAATCGGGTACCCGGAATGAGAACTCACCCACATTGTCGGTGACCGCACCAAACTGGGTGTATTCAACAAAAACAGAGGCATAGGGTACCGGTGTGCGGTAGACCGCATCAATCACCTTTCCCTTGTAAAGGGTATGCTGACCGTAGAGTGTCGTCTGAAATAAAAGAATCAGTACAACAAATATCGATTTTCTCATTCTTTTTGGTTTACGCTTCGTACTATTCCTGACTCAACTGTTCAGTAGCACGAATGGGTTCAGATCAGAAGCCACAAAGATAATAAACAATATGTTACAGTTTCCTGTAGCGTACACGCTTCGGCTCCACGTTGCCGAGACGCATCTTCTTGTTCTCCTCATACTCACTGTAGGATCCCTCGAAGTAAAATACTTCGGAGTTCCCCTCAAACGCGAGGATATGGGTACAGATACGATCCAGGAACCAGCGGTCGTGCGAGATCACCACGGCACAACCGGCGAAGTTCTCCAGCCCCTCTTCCAGCGCACGGAGGGTGTTCACGTCAATGTCGTTGGTAGGTTCGTCAAGCAGCAGCACGTTGGCCTCAGCCTTGAGGGTGAGTGACAGGTGAAGACGGTTGCGTTCTCCACCCGAGAGCACCCCACAGAGCTTCTCCTGGTCGGCACCGGTGAAGTTAAAGCGGGAGAGGTAAGCACGTGCATTGATCTCCTTACCGCCAACGCGGATGAACTCCGCACCGTCGGAAACCACCTGGTATACTGTTTTATTGGGATCTATCGCCTCGTGTTGCTGATCCACATAGGCGGTTACCACGGTCTCACCCACCTCGAAGGTTCCTTTATCCGGTTGTTCCATCCCTTCAATCAGGCGGAAGAGCGTGGTCTTACCTGCACCATTGGGACCGATGACTCCGACGATGCCGTTGGGAGGAAGCATGAAGTTGAGGTTGTCGAACAGCAGCTTGTCGCCGAATGCCTTGGCCACATTCTGGGCCTCAATCACCTTGTTGCCGAGGCGGGGACCATTGGGGATGAAGATCTCAAGCTTCTCCTCCCGCTCTTTCTGATCCTGGTTGAGCAGCTGCTCGTAGGAGTTAAGACGTGCTTTCCCCTTGGCATGTCGTGCTTTGGGAGCCAGGTTGATCCACTCCAGCTCACGTTGCAATGTTTTGCGGCGCTTGCTCACTTGCTTCTCCTCCTGCTCCATCCGTTTGGTCTTCTGCTCCAGCCAGGAGGTGTAGTTCCCCTTCCAGGGGATCCCCTCACCACGGTCCAGCTCAAGGATCCAGCCCGCCACATGATCGAGGAAGTAACGGTCGTGCGTGATGCAGATCACAGTACCCTTGTATTGCTGGAGGTGCTGCTCCAGCCAGTCGATCGACTCGGCATCGAGGTGGTTGGTAGGCTCATCGAGCAGCAGCACATCCGGCTCCTGCAACAACAGGCGACAGAGCGCCACGCGGCGGCGCTCCCCACCAGAGAGGTGACGGATCGGCTCCTCTTCCGGGGGACAGCGAAGGGCATCCATTGCGCGTTCCAAACGGTTGTCGATACTCCATGCGTCGGCTGCATCCAACTTGTCCTGCAGCTCTGCCTGACGATCGAACAGCTTGTTCATCTTCTCCTCATCCTCATAATACTCCGGCAGGCCGAACTTCAAGTTGATATCCTCATACTCTGCCAGCAGGTCCATGATGGGTTGCACCCCTTCTCGCACGATTTCGATTACCGTCTTGTTGTCGTCCAGCTTCGGGTCCTGCTCCAGGTACCCCACCGAGAAGCTTTTATCGGAGACCACATCACCCTGGTACTCTTTTTCTATTCCTGCAATGATCTTCAGCAGGGTCGATTTACCGGAGCCGTTCAACCCGATGATGCCAATCTTGGCACCGTAAAAGAAGGAGAGGTAGATATCCTTCAACACCTGTTTGTGGGGCGGGAAAGTCTTGCTGACCCCCACCATAGAGAAAATAATCTTTTTATCGTCTGACATTGAATCTATTTTTTGTTGTTTTCTTGCTATGACAGATTAGGGGTCCGGAAAGCAGAAGTGTCATTCACCGGCTTTAATACTTATAAATCAACTTCTTCACACTGACCCCTAAAACGGAGCACAAAGATAGTGAAAAGGATGGAATATTGAATGACACAGTCGTTTTTGAATTTATTCACTATATTTACTGCGTGATAAGAAATTTCTTCAGACGGTGCCTTTGAACATGTAACCGATAAACAACAAACAAACAGGATGGAAAAGTTACGCGACTTTATTGAGTACGAAATCTTCCGCATCGGGGAGTACTCGTTTACCAACAGCAAGATCATCACCGTGGCACTGATCATCCTGGCCACCATGGGTATCCTCACGGTGATCAGGAAGGTGCTGTTCCGCAAGAAGATCGAGAACCGATACGACAGGGGCAACCTTTACTCCCTCTTTCAGATCATCAAGTATTTTGTCTGGATTGTAGCAATCCTGATTGTACTGGAGGAGCTGGGAGTCAAGCTGAACGCGCTCCTGGCCGGATCTGCAGCACTGCTGGTGGGTCTTGGTCTTGGCTTACAGACCACCTTCAATAATTTTGTCTCGGGCATTATCCTCCTGTTTGAGGGATCGATCCGTGTGGGAGATGTGCTGGAAATCGACGATGATGTGGTGCAGATAGAGAAGATCGGGCTTCGTACATCGAAAGCAATAGATCGTGATTACATTTCGGTGATCATTCCCAATTCGCTGATCACCTCCAACAAGGTGGTCAACTGGAGCCACCAAGACCGCAAGACAAGGTTCCGCATCAAGGTGGGAGTGGCCTACGGCAGCGATGTGGACCTTGTGATCAAAGTACTCAGGGAGAGCGCCCTTGATCACAAGGACATCTCTGACAAATCGTCTGTCATTGCCCGGTTCGTTGATTTCGGCAGCTCCTCGCTCGACTTTGAACTGCTCTTCTTCAGCGACAACGTTTTCCGCATCGAGAACGTGAAGTCTGACATCCGCAAGATCATCAACGAAAAGTTCATTGAACACGGAATCTCCATCCCCTTCCCGCAGATCGACCTGCACTTTGTCTCAGACAAGACCGGTTACTTCCAACGGTGATAGGTGATAAAGAGTGATATGCTCCCACCGGTGAGAAAGCTGCAGTTGTAATGATTCAGGAGGGGATGTAATTGATTGGCGACTCAGGTCCCAGGGGAAGTCCCAGGATGATCCAGAGAATCATCAGCAGCACCCATCCCACAAAGAAAGCGATGGAATAGGGCAACATATTGGCCATGATGGTTCCGAAGCCGGCATCTTTCTGATATTTCTGGAAATAGACAATGATTAGTGCAAAGAAGCTCATCATTGGCGAAATGATGTTGGTGATGCTGTCCCCCACCCTGAATACCGCCTGAGAGAGCTCGGGAGAATAGCCAAGCAACATGAAGATGGGAATGAAAATCGGCCCCATGATGGCCCACTTTGCGGAGGCACTCCCCATAAAGAGGTTGATAAAACCGGAGAAGAGGATGAAAAGAATCACCAGCGGTATCAGCCCGATGTTCAGGCTTTGCAGGATGTCGGCTCCGTTGATTGCCAGTAGTACCCCCAGGTTGCTCCACTGGAACCAGGCGACGAACTGAGCTGCGAAGAAGACCAGCACCAGGAAGGATACCAGCGACTTGAAACTGTTGCTCATGCCATCGATCACATCGGCCGATTTTTTAAAAGTGCCCACCGAATAACCATACACAATTCCCAGTGAAGAGGCACTCAAAAAGAGAAAGGCAATGAATCCTTTCAGCAGCGGCGAGTGAAGGATGGTACCGTCGGCACCCCTCAACAGACCGTTCTCCGGCAGGATTCCTGCCAGGATGATAGCCCCCCAGAGCAACGCCGCGATACCGGTGTTGCGCAAACCTTTTCTTTCCGCATCCGTGAGCGGGTTAATCTCTTCCGGGGCTACCTCGCCGCGGTACTTACCCAATCGCGGCTCCACCCAACGATTGGTCACCCAGGCACCCAGGAAGGTAATCATAAAGGTGGAGACAGCCATGAAATAATAATTGGCCGTCGGCATCACGTAGTAACCGGGGTCGATGATGTTGGCTGCCTCTGTGGAGAGGCCCGCCAACAGAGGGTCGATGGTACCAATCAACAGGTTGGCACTGAAGCCTCCGCTCACACCGGCAAAGGCGGCAGCCATACCAGCCAGCGGATGCCTGCCCAGCGAGTGGAAGATGGTACCTGCCAGTGGGATGATCAGGATGTAACCAATGTCGGAAGCCATATTCGACAACACCCCGGTAAAGACCACCATCAGGGTGATGATGCTGCGGGGTGCCTTCACCAGAAGTGCTTTCACACCGGTGCCGATCAGTCCGCTGCTTTCCGCCACACCAATACCAAGCATCGCCACCATCACGATACCCAACGGGGCAAAGCCTGTATAGCTGTCGATCATCTCCAGCAGGATACGGTGCAACCCCTCCCGCGAGAGCAGGTTCACCACGTCAACCGACTCACCCGTTGCTGGGTGTATACCGGACCAGCCAAGCCATGACCCGACACCTGATACAAACAGGGTAAGCAGGGCAAAGATTGCAAAGAGGATGGCAGGGTGAGGCAAGGCGTTACCGCCTTTTTCGATGAAACCTATAAAACCTTTTTTCGGAGGGGAAACCTGGATGTTGCTCATTTGTCAAAAGTTTTGGGAGTGGGCATTTTTCAGCCCGGCACAGTAAACGAAACAAACAAATATCCGGTTTGGTTCAACTCATGGCACAAACTCTCCCGTTACCACAAGCTTGTCCCCCGAAAGATCGACCCGGAACAAGCGGGGTACGCGGTGGTATCTTCCATTTACCTCCTTGTGACTATGTAGCGCCATGAGCGTTTCCCATCAGCATCCACCCAGAATGTACCGTCGAGCGTGGGCATGTGTGCAGGGAGATATACCGAATCTCTCATTGGGCTGTATGGCCCTTCGGCATTATTGGCGACCAGAATATGACTTGCACGACGGTCGATGACGTTACCCGCCACAGTATCAATCTTGATGTTGGTATTGGTAAAAGTGGCAAAATAGTAATACTTGTCCTTGTAGCTATGCAGTTCAGCCGCCCAGATCATCGGTCGGGGGCCCATCCATGAGTTACTGTCTACCTCTGTTACATGAAAAGGTCCCTCCCACATCTTCAAATCACTGCTTTTCCACATCATTCCTCCTGTTCCGGTCATGTAGTAGCAATTCGTTGTGTTGTCGGCCAGGATAAATGGGTCGCTCAACCGGATAGAATCAATGGGAGTTAGTTTCACTTCTGCCTGATCCTTATTGCCACATGAATTGAAAAGAAGAGCAAAAAGGAGGATTGTGCCGTAGAGATACAATTTTGGAATTTGCATGGTGTATAGTTTTGTATTCGTTAAAATATAACAGAAACATATCGTGAGGCAAATATACGAATTGTAAAATGAAAAAGTCCGTCAAGGCATGTTCAATTTAATTAACCTCGTTGTATCATTTTGAATAGATTCATATTACCTTTGTATCAACTGTAAAGTAGCCATACCCAACAAAAACGAATGTCTTTATGTCTGAATTCATCAACAATTCTGAGAAACGACTGAGCGACCTGCTGGCATTCTCGCTGGGCATCATGAACGGTGAGGATGGCAAGTCACTGATTGAGAAATACAGGGATGCCATCGATCACATGACACCGCATGACATGCTGAAAATCGAGGAGAGGCAACTTCAGATGGGTATCACACCGGTCGAGATCAAGCAAGAGGTGGAAAAGGTAATCAATATCTTCACGAAATCACTGAACAGTTATCCCTGGAAAAAACCATCAGAGGGCACCTTTCTCTACACGCTGATGCTCGAAAATGAAGCTTTCGCCTTCCGGCTGAACCGGGTGAAGAAGATTCTGAAAGGTTACCGCGGGAAGGAGGCTGAGGAGTTCATCCGAATGAAGACAGAGCTGCTACCCCGTTTCCGGGAGTTTCAGGCTTTCGATGCACACTACATAAAAAAAGAGAACATCCTCTTTCCCTACCTGGAAGAGGTGTGGGAGAGCTATCGTCCCCTGCAGGTGATGTGGTCGCTGCATGACGACATCAGGAGAACCCTGAAAGAGGTGATTGAGATGCTGGAGGATGAGGCTTCGCAATGGAGTGACTTCAACCGCTTGCTGGGAAAATATTACTCTCTGGTTTTCAGAATGATCCAGAAAGAGGATAGCATCATCTTCCCTGTAGCATCGGAAACTGTGGATACACCTGTCTGGCAGAAGATGATGCTACAGAGCTTTGACTACCCCTTCCCTTTTATCGATCCACCAAAAAAACCAGACCTTCACGCAATGGAGACCGAAAGTCAGCCATTGCCGGAGATTCCAGGCTCCATCGTTTCGGAGACCGGCAGGATGACTGCCGGGCAGGCATTGCTGGTTTTCAACAGCCTGCCGGTCGATATTACGGTGGTGGATGAGCATGACAGAGTTTTGTACTTCAACCGTGGAGAGGATCGTCTCTTTCCCCGTTCACCGGCCATCGTGGGGCGACTGGTACAGAACTGTCACCCGCCGGAAAGCGTGCACATGGTGGAGCAGATCATCGAAGCCTTCCGCAAAGGTGAGCGGGACCATGCCGACTTCTGGATCACCATGAGGGGTCGTTTCGTGCTGATCCGCTATTTCGCGCTGAGAAGTGCTAATGGTTCCTACAAAGGGGTTGTGGAGGTGAGCCAGGATGTGACGGAGATCAGGGGGCTCACGGGTGAGCGGCGGTTACTCAACTGGGAATAGACATCCTTACAAAAAAATAAGCATAATGATCAAATCAGTACTGATCGTCGGGTTAGGAGGTTTTATCGGTACAGCTCTCCGCTACCTTGTATCCCGCTATTTCCAACTGCATATGGAGAGTCTCTTTCCCTGGGGCACCTTTACCGTGAACATCCTGGGTAGCTTCCTTATCGGCATTTTATACGGACTCTCTGAAAGAGGCAACCTGCTCACCCCCGAATGGCGTATCTTCCTCACCGTGGGTCTCTGTGGCGGATTCACTACATTCTCCACCTTCTCCAACGATGCTTTTATCCTCTTACAGAACAACGAGTTCATGCGGTTCGCCACCTATTCGGGGCTCAGCTTCTTCCTGGGATTAACCGCAGTCTTTTTAGGACGTCTCATCATCAAATCAATCTGACATGGGAATCAATCAAACAGCTCTGTTATTGCGAATCTATCTCAGTAGTACTGATAGATACGGAAGTGGATTACTCTATGAGCATATTGTCTTCGAGGCCAGGAAAGAGGGCCTCTCGGGCGCTACCGTGCTGAAAGGAATCCTAGGTTACGGTACGAGCTCTGTCATACACTCTTACAAGTTTTGGGAGCTAGGTGATAAAGTACCGGTAGTAATAGAAATCATAGACGAGGAGGAAGATGTAACAGGATTCCTTGAGCAGATCAAACCCATCCTTGACTCAGTAAGATACGGGTGCCTGGTGACCACTGAAAAGATTGAAATCATCATGCATAAACCTGGAGATAAAAAAGGAGTGGTCTGACCTTCTTCAATAAAAAAACACCAGCCGGTAATGCCGACTGGTGCAATTCAATGATTCACCTGTTATGTATCAGCGTCTCTTGCTGATGGCCGCGTAGATGAAGAGTACGATCAATGATCCGCCAATAGCCAGTAGAAGCGTTCTCAAACTGAACGAATCAACGGTACCCCATCCGAGGAAAGAACCTATCCAACCGCCGAGAAAAGCTCCCACGATACCGATCAGAATGGTTACCAGCCACCCTCCGGGATCCTTGCCCGGACGGATTGCCTTTGCGATTGCGCCGGCAATGAGACCCAATAAAATCCAAGATAAAATTCCCATAACAATGATATTTTAGTGTAGAAAAAGTTATACCAAGTTTACCATATAACACACCTATGCTAAAAATTGTTTAAGCATACTCCCATTTAATAAGATGTTACTCACTGCTCTCAGCAGATATCTTCCCCGCATGTCTTATCAAAAGAGTATCGCCTGGTTGAACCTTGATCTCCTGAACCGACACTTGCGTATCTGGTTCTTTCTTTTTCTTTTTCGAGAAAAGACGGAAAATCCAGCTGTTGGCAATGGTCTCAGCCGCACGCGTTACCTGCACAACTCCATGATCAACCTTTGCTATCGCCGTATCCACATTCAGACCCATCTCCCTGTCGTGCAGAAGGCGTGGTAATACGCCTTCACCATGATTGAGCGAGTAGGAAGTCTGATGTAACTCATTTACCAACGAGTCTGCCCTCCGGGTTGTCTTACTCAGGCCGGCCATGATACGGTTCACCTCCGTAGTGATGGAATCACTCTGAATCAGTTTCCCTAGATCCCCTTCACCGCTGCTGATCCTACCGGTTATGTTGTTGATATCTGTCAGTGACTCGTTCAGTCGGTTGGTGGCTGTTTCGAATCCGGTGGTGAGCGACTTTTCATTGAGTAAACGTGCGATGTCCCCCTCCCCATGATCCATCTTGTCTGCGATTGAACGTAGGCTGGCCACCGTTTCTTTTGCCTCTTCCAGCATATGGGTTGCCTCGGCAATCATTGCCTGGATGTCGAGACCATCGGCTACCGGCAGGTAATCATCTTTTTCCACCTTACCTGTGGCCGGATCACCCGTGGAGATGAGCACGATCTTACCTCCCATCAGCCCTTCCTGTCCAATCTGCACCTGCGAATTCTTATAGATGAAGTCAGTATACTGGTCACGAACGGAGAGGGTGACCACCACGGATGAATCCGCTACGATGCGGATATCCTTTACCGTTCCGATGTTGATACCGGCAAAGCGTACCAGATTGCCCGGCATCAATCCGCGGATGTCTTTAAAGGAAGCATGCAGGTCGGTATTGGAGGAGAACAGGTTCTGTTTACTTCCAATCAGATATATCGCCACTACAAACAACATCAGTGCCGATGCCACAAAAATACCAAGCCTCAGTGCCTGTTTGGTTCTTTTCATCTTTTGCTATGTTATGGTTTATGTTATACAAAATAGTCACGTATCTCTTTCTCGTCAGAGCGACTCAACTCATCATAAGTTCCTTCGGTTACAAACAGTCCCTCTTTCATGATGCGGATGGTGTCTGTGGCTATCCGCGCACACTTCATGTCGTGGGTGATAATGATGGCAGCCGTCTGGTATTCTTCGCGTATCTGCTGAATCAGTTCACTGATCTCACCCGATGTAACCGCATCTAACCCAGTGGTGGGTTCGTCGTAAAGGATGATCTGTGGTTTCAGGATCAACGTCCGCGCCAGGGCAATACGCTTTTTCATCCCTCCCGATAGTTCCGAAGGCATCTTGTCGATGGCATCAAGCAGACCCACACTGCGCAGCGATCGTTCAATCAGCTCTTCCGTATCAAGCTTGCGGTCTACAAACTGGGTCCTTCGCACCGGGAACAGAAGGTTCTCGCGCACACTCATTGAATCGTAAAGCGCCCCTCCCTGAAAGAGATATCCTACCTTCTTCCGGAGTTCATTGAGTTCCTCCCCGTCGCAGGTCACTACATCCGTTCCGAGGACGTTGATATGACCGGCATCAGGTTCGATCAGTCGCACAATACACTTGGTCAACACCGATTTGCCAATACCCGACTTACCAACGATCCCCAGGTTCTCACCCTTGTGCAGTGTCAGGTCAATACCCCTCAGGATATGCTTCTCCCTGAATGATTTGTACAGCTTCTCAATTTCAATTACTTTTTCTTTCTCCATGAGATGTTACAGGATACTGGTGATTAATACAAAGATCAGGTCAATTACGAAGATTGTGAGCGAAGAGGCCACCACAGCTGAGTTGGCAGACTGTCCTACCGACTCGGTACCCCTACCGGCAGTATAACCCTTGTAGGAACCTATCAGACCGATAAAAAAACCAAACAGCACCGTCTTGAACGTGGCTGGGAAAAGGTCGATAAATCCCAGCATGGAGAAAGCACGGTTCATGAAGAGTGTGGTCGAAGTTTCTTCAAAGATGTTGACTGCTAAAAAGGCCCCCAAGAGGCTGAATGCGTCGGCAAGGATCACCAGCACCGGCACCACAATGGTGGTAGCCAGCACACGTGAGGCGACCACGTAACTGAGGGGACGAGTACCGGAAACCTCCATCGCATCAATCTGTTCCGTCACCCGCATGGCTGCTATCTCCGCGCCGATACCGGAGCTGATCTTGCCGGCGCATATCAGTCCCGTGATTACCGGCCCCAATTCCCGCACCATGGAAACGGCAATCACCCCCGGCAACAGTGTCTGTGCGCCAAAATCGGATAGTATGGGATTCATCTGCATGGTGAGTACCAGGCCCATGATAAAGCCGGTGACCACTACCAGAGCGAAAGATTTGTTGCCAAGCAGAAAGCCTTGTTTCACCAGTTCACGGTGCTCAAAAGGAGGTTGAAACAACTGCTTGATTACATTGCCGGTGAAGATCACCAGCTCACCCAGATCGATAAAAACCCCGTTGTAGAAGTTACGGGTATCATCATTCACCCTTAGCTTCTGCTTCAGGTTCAGTTGTTTCACGTTCAGACGGTTTTTAGTCATGTGTAAATTAATAACAAAGTGTTACGCACCACTTCTTCATGCTCGCATTGGTCTCATTTAAATGATTCTGCCTCCCATTTTGTTCACCATTTGCTGCCAAGGGGTTACATTTTTTGCGGCAATCTGCAATTTTACCCTTTTTTGGCAAAAATATTTCGTTAAAAAGAAAAGATTTTGTATTTTTGTAACGCAAACAATAAGATGGTTTTTAGGATCGTTTCAGACCACCGGTAAGTACATAATATCGCAAACATTGTTGTATTATGTCTAAAATATAAACGACTTTCGACAAGAACACTTTTACAAATTAAATTCAATAAAGTATGATTAAAGTAGGTATTAACGGATTCGGTCGCATCGGACGCCTGGTGTTCCGTGCAGCTCAAAACAGAAATGATATCCAGATTGTAGGTATCAACGACTTGCTCGATGTAGATTACATCGCTTATATGTTAAAATACGACACCATCCATGGCCAGTTCAAAGGATCGGTAGAGGTGAAAGATGGCAACCTGGTTGTCAACGGAAACACCATCCGTGTTTCTGCTGAAAGAAACCCGGCCGATTTGAAATGGGATGCCGTTGGTGCTGAATATGTGGTAGAATCGACTGGTCTCTTCCTCTCTAAGGACAAGGCCCAGGGTCACATCGACGCAGGTGCCAAATACGTGGTGATGTCAGCTCCCTCAAAGGATGACACCCGCATGTATGTTTGCGGTGTGAACGAAAAGACCTACACCAAGGGTGAGCAGTTCGTATCGAACGCCTCCTGTACCACCAACTGTCTGGCTCCCATCACCAAGGTATTGAACGACAAGTTCGGCGTACTGGAAGGATTGATGACCACCGTACACTCTACCACTGCTACCCAGAAGACTGTTGACGGTCCTTCTGCAAAAGACTGGAGAGGCGGCCGTGCAGCTTCTGCCAACATCATCCCCTCTTCCACAGGTGCAGCCAAGGCTGTAGGCAAGGTGATCCCTGAACTGAACGGCAAGCTGACAGGTATGTCCATGCGCGTTCCCACCCTCAACGTATCAGTAGTTGACCTGACCGTACGTCTGGCCAAAGAGACTTCTTATGCTGAGATCTGTGCTGCCATGAAGGAAGCTTCTGAAGGCGAACTGAAAGGCATCCTCGGATACACCAACGAAGATGTGGTATCAAGCGACTTCATCGGTGATGCACGCACTTCCATTTTCGACGAGAAGGCAGGCATCCAGCTCAGCCCCACCTTCGTGAAGGTGATCAGCTGGTATGACAACGAGTGGGGTTATTCCAACAAGGTGCTCGACCTGATCGCGCACATGAACACTGTGAATGCATAACCATACACTATCAATAGGAAGACGCCCCTTTCGGGGGCGTCTTTTTTTTGTCCATTCAGTCTGATGCAACAATGAGGCCGTCTCAGAATTGCAGGTTTTCCACCTGTTTTTGGAAGCTCTTCTTTTATTCTAAGCTAATTGTACCCTTATACCCACTCCCATAAATATTGGAGTGGGTATAAGGGTGGTATAAGGGTGCAATAAGGCTAGAGGCACCGAGAACCCTGTCTCGTCCTAAAAATGGGATAAACAGAAAATACATTAAAACAAAAAAAAAGCCGTCTCATGTTTTATGATGAGACAGCCTCCTTTTTGTTTCCCTAACAGATAAGATATCCGTCTATTTATGCCGGATGAATTGCTTCGGTGGGGCATACCTCTGCGCAAGAACCACAGTCGGTACAGATTTCGGGATCAATCACGTAGATATCACCTTCCGAGATAGCATCAACAGGGCATTCGTCGATACATGTTCCGCAAGCAATACAATCTTCAGTAATAACGTAAGCCATAATGAATAATTAGTTAAGTTAATGTAATTGGATTTGATTGTTGTTGCAAAGGTAGAAAGTTTTTTGAATAATGAAAAAAGAATCCCCATATCTTTCAACATCCCCACACAATATCTGTTCTGGCCACTCGTTTAAACCAGGTATGAAGATAGCCTTACACCTTTTCATATTAAGTTTGTTGCTCTCTGTTCCCTTGATCATTTACGGTCAGCAACGAAGCCTGCAGCACCGGCCCTATGCCGATCAACAACTGTTCCACCTGGGATTCACCGTAGGCATGCATACCCAGGATCTGATTCTCACGCAGTCCGGATACCAAAGCGGGGATGGTGAGGTATGGTTTTCGGAGATACCGGATTACACGCCCGGTTTTACGGTAGGCATCATCGGGGATCTCTATCTCTCCCGCCACCTGAACCTGCGAATGCTTCCCACGCTGAACCTGGGCAGCAAGGAATTGCTCTTTCGTGAACAGGAATCGGGGGAAGAATACAACGAAATCCTTCGCAACAACTACCTCACCCTGCCCGTTCACCTGAAGATTGCCGGGATCAGAATCAACAATTATAAGCCCTACTTCCTTTTGGGAGGTTATGGCAGTATCGAGCTTGCAAGAAAGAAAAACAGAGCGGTACTGCTTGAATCGTTCGACAGAGGAGTGGAGATTGGTGCGGGATGCAGCTTCTACCTTCCCCTCTTCACGCTTTCGCCCGAGCTGAAGTTCAGCTTCGGACTGACCGACTTACTGGAGAGAGAACGAAGCGACCTTAAGGAAGAGGATCTTATGAAATATACCTTGTCTCTCAAGAAAGCCACCCAGCGGATGATCACCCTCAGCTTTCATTTCGAATAGCATTTTATTTCTTGCCGAAAAGCGATGCATAGGTCCGCTTGTTGCGGAGGTAATATGCCATCAGAATACTTTCCCGGTAGGTTCCCGGCAAGTTTATATTGGTGGTCAGGCGCATGTTTTCTCTTCGTTGATGGCTATAGGACGATCTCATTTTCAGGAAATCACGATACGCTTTCACGACAGAGATGCTGCTCCTCACCTTTCCTTGTATCAGCAGATGAACAGCAGCCATGAAATCGAAGATGAACCGGACAAAAAATGTGGGGATCAATCTCTTGCGGGGCAGATTCTTATATAGCATCAGCAGGTTGTTGCGGAAATTAAGGTACAACTTTCGCGGATTCTCCTTGCTGAGCGAAGCAGCTCCAACATGGTATACCACAGAAGAGGGTACAGAGACCACCCCCCTGCCCCGGGCATTGAGTCGCCAGCAGAGGTCGATCTCCTCCATGTGCGCAAAGAAGAGACCATCGAGTCCTCCGGCATTTATATAATCACTTCGCCTGATGCAAAGAGAGGCACCCGTGGCCCAAAAAACAGGGATTTCATCCCTATACTGTCCCCGGTCAGGTTCAACAGTCTCCAGAATCCGTCCCCTGCAAAAAGGATAACCGTAGCGATCGATAAAACCACCGGCGGCACCGGCATACTCGAAGTGACTTTTCTGATGAAAGGAACGAATGGTCGGCTGAACAGCCGCAACACCCTGATGGGCATCGAGATAGGACACCAAAGGTTGGACCCAGCCTACAGTTGTTTCCACGTCTGAGTTCAGCAGGATCACATATTCGGAGTCGACCAGTTCTATCGCCCTGTTGTACCCTTCGGCGAAGCCATGGTTGTGATCAAAGCGTATCAATTCAACATGGGGGAATTCAGCTTGAAGGAACGCTACCGAATCATCGGAAGATCCGTTGTCGGCTACGATCAGGCGGCAATCCTCTCCTATCGTATGAGCAGCGACCGAGGGCAGAAACTGCTGCAGCAGCTTTTTCCCGTTCCAGTTGAGTATGATGACCGATGTTTTAGTCATGTTTTCTGAACTTCCACAAATTATGTGACCAGAGATAGAACGCGGGTGCACGAAGAACCGTTTTCTCGAGCAACCGCACATATGCTTCCGTGATGGAATCTTTTTCCTCCAGAGAGGCATTCTCCGCAAGCGTAACAAACCGTCCACGGTAAAAACCACGCTTCCTCTTTTCAATATCCAGGTATACGACTGACATGGAGAGACTTCTGGCAATCTTTTCCATCCCGGTCTGCAACGGTGTATCCTGGTTCAGGAAGGTAGTCCAGTACTTGTCTGAGACGCGGGGAGGGCGCTGATCGGAAAGGAATCCCACCACGATTGTCTGCCCCTCGTTCTTTTTACGTACCAGCGTGCGTAAAACACTCCTCTTCTCTATGGGCAGGGATCCGAATCGTCCCCTGATCTCACGGAATAGCTGATCAAAGGGTAAAGAATGCAGTTGCTTGTATACCAACCCTGCTTCCACGCCGGGCATGAGATGCAGCCGGATGGAAGGAACCCACTCCCAGTTGCCATAGTGCCCAAGGCATACCAGACAGGAAGACCCATCCTTCATCAGTCTGTTAAGCAGCTCCGGGTTTTCGAAGTGCATTCGCTCCTTCATCTCCTCTTCCGACAGTTGAAGGGTTTTCACCGTCTCCACAAAATAGTCGCAGAGATGACGATAATAAGCTTTCTCCAGGATGATGATCTCTCGCTCGCTTTTCTCCGGAAATGCATTGCAGAGGTTCTTTCGCACCATTTTCCGTCGATATCTTGCCAGATGATAGACGACCTGAAAGAGCAGATCAGATAAAAAATAGAGCAACGGAAAAGGAAGCAGAGCAAGAAAACTTGCTATTGCCACCAACAACCGGGTACCGATATGTTCCTTATGCTCCTTCATCGTCAGAAAATCGCTTTCATGGCCATCTCCTCGTCGTTGTATGCTCCAACAGTGACCTCAGTAATACGGTTCACCAGCAACGGATCATAATCAGCATACAACTTCACATAATTCTCGGTGAAGCCATGCATCTTGCCACCCCTTTTCGTATGTTCGAAAAGCACTTTTCTCCTTGTTCCCTGCTGGGAAGCATAAAAATGATGCAACTTCTCATCTGAGATATCCAGCAGCATCTTGCTGCGTGCGTGCTTTTTCCTGGGATCTACTGCATAATCGATCTGCAGCGCCTGCGTACCGGGACGCTCGGAGTAGGTGAAGACGTGTAGCTGCGACATGTCGAGCGACTCGATAAACCTTTTGCTCTCCTCATAGTAGTCATCTGTTTCACCCCTCACACCTACAATCACGTCTACTCCAATAAAAGCATCGGGCAGTATGCGTTTAATCATCTCCACCTTGTGGCGAAAGAGCGCTGTGTCATATTTGCGTTTCATCAATTGCAACACGGCATCTGATCCGGCCTGCAACGGCATGTGGAAATGAGGCGCAAAACGGCGGGAGCCAGCCACAAAGGTGATAATCTCATCGGTAAGCAGATTGGGTTCGATGGAGGAGATACGAAACCGCTCGATCCCTTCCACCTTGTCCAGCGCATGCAGCAAATCAATAAAGGGTTCCTTGGTGGTACGCCCGAAATCACCAATGTTGACACCGGTGAGCACAATCTCCTTGCCACCCTCCTGAACCACCTGTTCAGCCTGCTTCACCAGATCGGCGATGGAGCCGTTGCGGCTGCGCCCCCTGGCAAAGGGAATGGTACAAAAGGAGCAGAAGTAGTCACACCCATCCTGCACCTTCAGGAAATAACGCGTGCGGTCATCGGCGGAGACCGACGGCACGAAAGAACGAATGCGGTGTGTCTTGGAGGTGACAACCTCCCCTTTTTCCTTTTTGTGCAAATCATCGAGATACTTCACCACATCGAGCTTTTGCTCCGCACCCAACACCAGGTCGACCCCTTCAATCTGAGCGATCTCCTCCGGTTTGAGCTGTGCATAACAACCTGTAACCACCACAAATGCAGATGGATTCTCCTGAATAGCCTTTCGAATGGCTTGTCGTCCCTTTTTATCGGCCAACTCGGTTACTGAACAGGTGTTAATCACACAGATATCTGCCTGCTGGCCCCTGCGTGCACGGGTTACACCCGCATCCAGCAGCTGCCGTCCGATGGCCGATGTTTCGGCAAAATTAAGCTTACACCCGAGCGTGTAATATGCTGCTCTCTTATTTTGAAAAACTGTTTGATCGATCATAATCGTAAAAAATGTCCGACTGGAATCAGCTGTGATAGACCCTCCGAACAGGATAATTTCACTTTTTTGGTACTTCAGCCCACAAAATTACAATTTTTATTGCCATTTCGACACCAGTTTGTTTTGTAATCTGAAATTCAGGTTGTACTTTTGCACATATTTAGCATAAATGTGCAATCATGATTGAACAAAATTTCATTCAACTTTACGAGAATAGCTTTAAAAATAATTGGGAACAGCCTGCCCTGACCGATTTCAAGGAAAACACCACCTACAGCTACGGTGAGCTGGCTCGTGAAATAGCACGGCTGCATCTTCTTTTCAGGGAACTGGGAATTGAGAAGGGAGATAAGATCTCACTGATTGGTAAGAACCACTCCTCCTGGTCGATTCTTTTCATGGCAACCATCACCTATGGAGCGGTCATCGTTCCCATCCTCCACGAGTTCAGCCCGGAGAGCATGCAGGAGATCATCACACATTCAGATTCACGCCTTGTATTTGTAAACGAATCACTCTGGAACAAACTGAATAAGGAGCATATCAAGGTGCCGGTATTTGAAATACCCCATTTCTCGCTGCTCAAATCTGAGCGTGAGGAAGTGAGCGAAATTATCAATTCACTCGATGATCTGTTCACGAGAAATTACCCGAAAGGTTTTAGCAAAGATGATATTCGTTATGCAGACGTGAGCAACGAGGAGGTGATTTGCATTAACTATACCTCAGGCACCACCGGATTCAGCAAGGGGGTCATGCTCACGGCCAACAATCTCGCCGGCAATGTAACCTACGCACACAAGCTGGACCTGCTCTTCAACGGTGAGAGAAACCTTGCCTTTCTACCCATGGCCCATGTCTACGGATGTGCCTTTGATTTTCTCTATGCACTCTCTGCTGGGGTTCACAGCACCCTACTTGGAGTGATACCCAGCCCTCAGAACCTGATCAGTGCCTTGCAAGAGGTGAAACCCACATTGATCATGTCGGTTCCATTGATTTTTGAGAAGATTTACAAGAAGAAGATCCTACCGATCATTGACAAACCGATCGTGAAAGCCGCAATGAAAATTCCGGTGTTGGAGAAGCTGATTCTATCGAAGATCAAAAACTCACTGATTCACTCGTTGGGAGGTAACTTCCGCGAGGTGGTCATCGGTGGTGCTGCACTGAATGCGGAGGTAGAGGCATTCTTTCATAAGATGAAATTTCCTTTTTCCGTGGGATACGGCATGACGGAGTGCGCGCCACTCATCTCCTACGACCACCACTACGATTTTATCCCCACCTCCTGCGGGTCTGTCCTGGAAGGGATTATGGAGGCACGCATCGATTCACCGGAACCAGAGAAAATACCGGGAGAGATACAGGTACGTGGTGAGAATGTGATGAAAGGTTACTACAAAAATCCGGAAGCAACAGCTGCCGCATTCACCGACGATGGATGGTTGAAAACAGGCGATTCGGGCATCATGGTGGGTAAGCGACTTTTCATCAAGGGAAGAATTAAAACGATGTTACTGACTGCCAACGGTCAGAATGTTTATCCGGAAGAGATTGAATCGCGCCTCAACAACCTGCCTTATGTAGCTGAGAGTGTGGTGGTACTGCGTGACTTCCGTCTTGTCGCGTTGGTCTATCCCGATATGGCAGCGCTCGCTGCCGACCAGATCACACGGGAAAAGCTTGATTCTATCATGCAAGAAAACAGGGTTACACTCAACAAATCGGCTGCCAACTACGAAAAAATCAGCCAGATAGAACTGGTAGAGAATGAATTTGAGAAAACACCCAAGAAAAGCATCAAACGTTTTTTGTATAGTTGAAATGTAATTTTATTGGCGATTCTGACCGTTTAGGAAATGGATTGTTGTCGATAACTCATATTTTAATGATAATTAACTATAAATTTCCACGCGAACATGTTACATAACATGTTTTTGCTGTACATTTGCATCGTTTTTGGAGAAACAATTTTATTTATCGTTTAAAATCATTAAAGAATGAAAAAAGTATTGTTATTGGTTGCCGTTGTAGCAACACTGGGGTTGGTTTCTTGCAACAATGCTCAGGTTCAGGCCGAAAAAGCCAGACAAGACAGTTTAATTGAAGCTGCTCGTCTTGACAGCATTGCAAAAGTTCAGGCTGACAGCATCCAGGCTGCTATCGAAGCTGCAGAAGCGGCTGCCGTCGCTGCTGCCGACAGCCTTGTAGAAGTTGTTGAGTAAGCTGCCGATTTAACAAAATCAATAAGCTGAAAATACAACAGATCGGCTCAGCCACCCCTATCAGGGGTGGCTTTATTTTTTGCTCGATTTCAAATAAAATATCGTAACTTTGCTCTTTATTGAACATATCAGAAGCCATATGAGAAATAATATCGTGTTTGGATTACTTTCGTTGTTGTTGTTAACCACAAGTTGCAACCAAAGAGCCAATACCTATTTTGAAAAGAAACTTACTTTTCCCGATATTCTCACCACCGATCAGAAAGTCAAATTGTCTGCATATATCGTTCCCACACAACAGCAGTACGCATGGCAGCAACTCGAATTGACCGCCTTCATTCATTTTGGGATCAACACATTCACAGGAAAAGAATGGGGTGACGGCAACGAAGACCCTGCGTTGTTCAACCCAACCGATTTCAATGCCGAGCAATGGGTAACTGTACTCCAGCAAGCCGGATTCAAAATGATCATCCTCACCGCCAAACATCATGATGGTTTTTGTCTTTGGCCCACCCAAACCACTTCCCATTCGGTAGCAGCATCACCATGGCGCAACAGTCAGGGAGATGTGGTGCGTGAAGTAAGAGAGGCTTGCAACAAATATGATATTAAGTTTGGCGTATATCTTTCTCCATGGGACCGCAATGCCCAGAGTTATGGTGATTCGCCGAGATACAACGATATGTTTGTCAAACAGCTTACCGAATTGCTTACCCAATATGGTGCAATTGATGAGGTGTGGCTTGACGGAGCCAATGGAGAAGCGCCCAACGGGAAGAAACAGGAGTATGATTGGGTGCGTTTTTACAACGTGATTGACAGTCTGCAACCAGGAGCTGTGAAAGCAAACATGGGTGATGATGTCCGTTGGGTAGGAAACGAAAACGGTCTGGGGCGTGAAACTGAATGGAGTGTCACTCCCCTTTATCCCGAAATCAACGAATCGATTAAAAGTGAAAATGAGCGATTGAAGATCTCACATACTTCTGAAGATTTGGGCAGCAGGGAACTGATCAAGGAGGCAAAGACCCTTTACTGGAATCCTTCTGAAGTCGACGTGTCGATTCGTCCGGGATGGTTTTACCACCCCGAGGAAGATGACAAAGTGAAAAGTCTTTCAGATCTGATTGATATCTATTTTCAGTCTGTAGGAATGAATTCGGTACTCCTCCTCAATGTACCCCCCGACACCAGGGGAAGAATACATGAAAATGATGCGGAACGACTCAGGCAGTTTGGCAATTATCTCTCCACACTCTTCGAAAATGAGTTGCTTACTGACGGTGAATTGGAATGGAAGGCCCGCACGGGTGCTTCAAGAGAATACATGGTCAAGAAGGGGGAAACGATTAACACTGTGATGCTGCAGGAGGATATCAGAAAAGGACAACGAGTGGAATCTTTTACTGTTGAAGGCTGGATCAATAAAGAGTGGTCATCACTGGCCGAAGGGACCACAATAGGTTACAAGCGTTTGCTGCGCTTCGGTAATGTAGCACCGGAAAAGATAAGGGTGACGATTCACGGAACAAGGGATATCGCACACATCCTTAAAGTGGGAACCTATTTTGCACCACCACTCGCAACTGATCAGGAGTAGTCCAATCCAATAATAAACGCTCCAGAGAGGAGTATTTCTACACGATAAATTTTACATGATGAAGAAGATAACGACCATATTTTTGTTGCTGCTTTCAATGACGGCTACAGGACAAACAATAGCCGACCTGTTCCGTTCTATGCCCTCGGAATTGCTTCCCGGTGTTTCCGAAGCCAACAAGACCATGTTACTGGTGGACAGCGGAAAAACATCTGTCCCCTATGCACTGGGTGAGATCGACAAGATTGCACAGAGTAATGATTTCGTGCACATTCGCACCTCAGATGCAGGCGATCTTCAGCTCAAGGTGTTGCCTCTCTCCAGCGATTCACTAATTGTCTCAGTCATCCATACAGTATGTGCCGGGGTATGCGACAGCAGAATCTCATTTTATACGACCAACTGGGAGAAAATAGATCAGGAATTGTTTCTTCCGGAGATTTCCAAAGAAATTTTCTTCAATTCTTCGAATAAAAATTCGGATAATTACAAATATGCCGTATCTTTGCCGGACATTTTTCCAATCTCAGCCCGCTTCGGTAAAACAGGATCAGATCTGACGCTCAGATTGCATTACAGGGAGCGGTTAACCGACGATCAAACAGAGGAGATCAAACCATTTCTGGTGAGTGATACGCTCCTTTTTGAATGGGAAAACGGCTCTTTCAGATTAAGATAAAGATTCAGGCACCCGTAGTTCAATGGATAGAATACCGGATTCCGGTTCCGACGATGCGAGTTCGATTCTCGCCGGGTGTACTTTTAATGTAACAGAAAACCCATATGGCAAGCCATATGGGTTTTCTGTTACATGCTTTCTGACAACCAGCAGGGAAAGAGAGTCCAATCAGAATGTTTACTGATTTATCAATTAACGTAGTCCCGGTTCGTTGAAGGTGTCACCCTGGCGGATATCACCGGTCTCCATTCCCTTGCGGAACCAGTAGGTGCGCTGTGCCGCCGTGCCGTGGGTGAATGAGTCAGGTACGCTGTAGCCCATGGAGCGCTTTTGGATTGTATCGTCTCCAACTGCCGTGGTGGCACTGATGGCCGATTCCAGGTCGCCCTTGGCACCGAACTCCGATTTAAGCTGGTGGAAAAAGTCCAGGTCGATGTACATCTTCTGGTCCGCCGGGCAGTAGAAGGGGCCCACCGACTCTGTGGCACCCCCACATTCCGATACCGTGGCATCGGTGAAGGTGACCAGCGTAGGGCGGATGTAATTCTCATTCAACTGTGTGCAGCAGGGCGATGATGGCAATCACGATCGCCCCCAGCCCCCCTACGGCTGCATTTCGTTTCCCGTGCCCCCTGCCCCTGCGATCTTCGTAGTTGGCTTCGCTGTCGTTTCGGTTAATCCATTTCATGTGACAAAAATTACTTGGTTTTTTGGATCCATTCATCTACCAGGGGCAGATCATATCCCATCTCCCTGGCCTTGTTAAAATCTGCCCTGGCCGCCACCTTGTCGAACTGATCAAGGCGTACGCGGCCCCGCAGGAAGTAGAAATAGGGGTTGTCACGCTGTGAGAGCTCCACGCTGCGCAGGTCGGCCGATGCCCGAAAGGTCTGCCCGGTATGCACATAACACTCGGCACGATTGAGCAGAATACTCGGATCAGGATTGGGTTCTGATTCAATGAGCCCACTGTAAATTTTTTCCGCAGCTTCCCAGTTGTCCTCCAGCTTGAAAAGCAGCGCCTTGCTTAAATGCGTGAAAAAGTGATTGGGATCAAGTTCATTCGCCTTCACGAAATCAGCCTCCCCCTTGAGCCTGTCATGCTGCTCCAGATAGAGTACTCCTCTCCTGTAATAGGCTTCCACATCATCAGGGTAGCGTTCAATCAGTGAGGTATAATCCTCAATCGCCTCATCATAGCGGCCCATCTCGCTCAGCAGCGACGCCCTGCGGTGCAGCACCACCTCCGGTATCGGGTTGTTTGCCAGTGCAGCCGTAAAGGAGACAAAGGCATCATCGGTATGCCCCAGCTGTCGCTGGATGATTCCAAGGTTGAGCAGCAAAACCGGATTGTTCTCATTCACCGGATCGAGCGACATGGCACGCTGCAACGATATCGCGGCACTGTCGAGCCGGTCTGCTTCGATGTGGCGTGCGGCATGGTCCACCCAAGCTTGGTAGTCCTGCCCTGTAAGTGAAGCAGTAAAAAATAAAAAGGGTATAATCAGTGAATAATATTTTCTCATAGAGGGGTTGAAGTGACGTTATCAGGGCAAATGTAAACAAAAAATTGTTATCTTTGTTTGAATCACTGTAAAATCAAAAAGAACATTCTACATGCCCAACGAAATCTTATTCGCACAGGCGGAAACCGCCACAACAGAGTCAGTAACCCCAGTCGTTGAACAATCACCCACCGCAGCCGAATTGATCAAAACAGGACAGTTCGAGGAACTGCTCGATCATTTTCTTACCGGCAGCATCGATTTTCTTGGCAAGGTACTAATCGCTCTCCTTATCTTCTATCTGGGACGATGGATTATCAAACAGATTGACAAGGTTTTTAAACGGATGCTCAACAGAAGAGTCGACGACATCGCACTGCGCAGCTTCTTGATGAACATCCTCAACATAGCACTCTTCGCCACGCTGATCATACTGATCATCAACATCGTGGGGACGAAGCCCGTTTCACTGGTCGCACTAATCGGATCAATCGGTCTGGCACTGGGTCTGGCGGTGAAGGACAACCTTGCCAACTTTGCAGGCGGGGTGATGCTGCTCTTCAACAAACCCTTCAGGGGGGGAGATTATATAGAAGCACAGGGGATGGCCGGTACGGTACAGTCGGTGGGAATTCTCTACACCACTCTCACCACCTTTGACAACAAGACGGTACATATCCCCAACGGACCACTCTCTACCGGTAATATCACCAACTACAGCACACAGGCCACGCGTCGCGTGGATCTGACCGTCAACGTGGACTATGGTTCAGATGTGGAACTGGTAAAGCGGCTGCTGCTCGATATCGCGGAGAAACACCCGCAGGTGTTGAACGATCCTGAGCCCACCGCCCGGATGGTGAAGATGAACGACAGCTCCATTGACTTTACGCTGAAGGTATGGGCAAAGGGGAGCGACTTCTGGCCGGTCACCTTCGACCTGAATGAACAGGCCTACGAAGCATTGGTTGCACATGGGTTGAACATCCCATTCCCGCAGATGACCGTTCACATGGCGAAGGATTAAAACTCCGAGTTGAAGTGGAATCGGATACCCTTGAAATCCTGCTGTGCCATCATCAGGATGTAGTTCGATTCCGCCAGGAAGACATCCCTCCCCTCTTTGTCGTGCGCCATGTACTGGAACTTGCGCTTCTTGAAGTCGGCCAGCTGCGCCGCATCATCGCTCTCAATCCAGCAGGCTTTGTAGAGGTTGATCGGCTCCCAGCGGCACTGTGCACCGTACTCATGCAGTAATCGGTACTGGATCACCTCGAACTGGAGTTGTCCCACCGTACCGATGATGCGCCGCCCGTTGAACTGGTTGGTGAAGAGCTGCGCCACCCCCTCGTCCATCAGCTGCTCGATTCCTTTCTGCAGCTGCTTCGACTTCATCGGGTCGGCATTCTCAATGTACTTGAACATCTCGGGTGAAAAGCTGGGTAATCCCTTGAAGTGAAGCTCCTCACCCGCGGTCAAGGTATCTCCGATCTTGAAGTTGCCGTTGTCGGGCAGCCCCACGATGTCGCCTGCGAAGGCTTCATCCATGATCTCCTTTTTCTGCGCCATGAAGGCGGTAGGAGAAGAGAACTTCATCATACGGTTGTAGCGGACATGCTTATAATTGACGTTCCGCTCGAACCGGCCGGAGCAGACCTTCACAAAGGCGATGCAGGAACGGTGGTTGGGATCCATGTTGGCGTGGATCTTGAAGACGAAACCGCTGAAAGCATCTTCGAGAGGTTCTACTTTCCGTTCTTCCGCATTCACCGGCCGGGGCGATGGAGCGATCTCCACGAAGCAGTCGAGCAGCTCCTTCACACCAAAGTTGTTGAGTGCCGACCCGAAAAAGACCGGCGCCAGTCGCCCGGCAAGGTACTCTTCCCTTTGAAAATCGGGATAGACTTCGGTAATCAGCTCCACATCGTCACGCAGCTTTTCCGACAATTCTTCTCCAAGATGCTTCTCCAGTTCAGTAGAATCGATACCGAGCTTCACAGATTCAGTAACCACCTGCTTGCTGGGTTGATAAAGGTCGAGGCTTTTCTGAAAGAGGTTGTAGACACCCTTGAACCTGTCTCCCATGTCGATGGGCCAACTCAACGGCCGTACGGCAATCTGCAACTCCTCCTCCAGTTCATCCAGGATGTCGAAAGGGTCTTTGCCCTCACGGTCCATTTTGTTCACAAAAATCATTACCGGGGTGTTGCGCATGCGGCACACCTCCATCAGCCTGCGTGTCTGGGTCTCCACACCTTTCGCCACATCAACCACCACGATCACGCTGTCCACAGCTGTCAACGTACGAAAGGTATCTTCGGCGAAGTCCTGGTGACCGGGGGTGTCAAGGATGTTGATCTTATAATCATCATACTCGAAGCCCATCACCGAGGTGGCCACGGAAATACCGCGCTGCTTCTCGATTTCCATCCAGTCGGAGGTGGCTGTCTTCTTGATCTTGTTCGACTTGACTGCACCCGCCACATGGATGGCACCACCAAAAAGCAACAGCTTTTCGGTCAGGGTTGTTTTTCCCGCGTCGGGGTGACTGATTACGGCGAAGGTCCGCCGGCGTTCTATCTCTTTTTTCAATGACATTTCTTTATAAGCAATAAGCTATAAGCAGTAAGCTATAAGCTTTGTTTTACATTTTGGATGCAACGCTGCAGGGCCTCTTCCCAGGTGGGTATCTCCACCCGGAAGCTATCAGAGATCTTCGTGAGATCCATCACACTGTAGGGCGGGCGTCGTGCAGCCGTTGGATACTCCTCCGTTGTTACCGGCACCAGCTTGCAGTTTTCGATACCGGCCATTCTCCTGATCGCATCTGCGAAGCCATACCAGCTGGTCTCGCCCCTGTTCGAGAAGTGAAAGAGCCCATTCTTCCACCCATTCGCTTCACTCTGTTGCAGGATATGGATCATCATCTCTGCCAGATCGGTTGCATAGGTGGGACTGCCCCGTTGATCGTCCACCACGGTGAGCAGCTCCCTCTCCGTCATCAGCCGCAGCATCGTCTTCACAAAGTTGGAAACATATTCCGAGTAGAGCCAGGAGGTGCGCAGGATGAGCCACTCACCACCCACTACTTGTAACAGCTGCTCCCCTTTCAGCTTCGTTTCACCATAGACCGACAAGGGATGGGGTTCCGACTCCTCACTATAGGGAACAGAGGATTGGCCGTCGAATACAAAATCGGTGGAGATGTGAATCACCTTCACCCCATGCTGTTTCGCCACCTGGGCGATATTTTCCACACCGGCGGCATTGATCGCATAGGCTTTTTCCCAGTCACTCTCTGCCTTGTCGACAGCCGTATAGGCGGCAAAATTGAGGATATACCGAATCTGCTGCCTCACCACAAATGATTCGATCTGCGACCGGTCTGTGATGTCCAGCTCTCCCGCATCGGTGAAGTAAAAACGAAATGGCAAATTCATCCTCCCGGTGAGTGCCCTGAGTGCACTGCCCAGCTGTCCGTCACCGCCGGTGACCAGCACATGTTGCTGCACCAGCCCGTAGAAGTACTGTTCCTTCTGCGACTCTTTTTCAGTGCCGCCCAACGCTTTGCTCATTCCGGTGAATATGGCCATCGCTTACTCCTCTTTCTGTTGGTCAATGGTTTGGTACTTTTTTGACAGCAGTCGCAACAACGAGGTGATCTGAGCCACGGCAGCCTGTGTCTCTCCGGTGATCTCCTGCTTCTGAAGCTTCAAGAGCAGGTAACCATAGAGGGCGGTGAAACAGGTCTCCAGCTCCGGGAGCTGCTTGTCGCCCGCCTTCGCCCGCAAAGCCACGATGTGCGGCAGCGCGTGGTAGTAAAGCGCGATGTACTCAGACTCTTTGGGATCTTTAAGGAGCCGCAGATGCACATCGGTAAGGTCGATGATCAGGTTCTTGTTGATCTGCAGGTGACCCTCCTGCTGCACCCCTTCGCTCTTCATCATCATGATAAGTCCCTCGTACCAGTCGCGCGCTGTCGCCCGCTCCTCATCAGTGGCATAGGCAGAATCAATCAGTGATCGCTGCACCTGATCGATATCCAGGTTGCAGGCACGCAACAGGTCCTCTGTCTGCCACATGTAAAGCAGGTACTCGGCAATATTTTCCTGTTTGTCGGGGATCTTCATTCCTGAGGGTTTTGGGGAGGGGTGTCAATGCACCCGAAACTTTTCACTAAATTTGCCACAAAAATACAACAATATGCTCAAGTTTCATATCATTGAATCGGGTTATTTTCTGGGAGATGGTGGGGTGATGTTCGGTCCCGTGCCGAAAAAGTACTGGTCGGCCAAGTACAAGGTGGACGAAAAGAACATGTGTGAGATGTCGCTGCGCTGCCTTTTCATCGAGACCGACAACCGGCGGATACTGGTGGATGCGGGGCTGGGGGACAAGCATGAGGCGCGGCTGAAATTCTTTCAACCCTACAACCAAAAGAGCATGGTGGAGGAGATCCGGAAGATCGGCTTCGAACCGGAAGAGGTGACCGATGTGATCCTGACCCACCTCCATTTCGACCACTGCGGTGCCAGCACGGTGTTGAATGAAAAAAATGAAGCTGTTCCCACCTTTCCCAATGCCACCTACCGGGTGAGCCTCGCACAGTGGAAGAACTACCGCAACCCTACCCTCTTCGAAAAGGGTTCCTTCTTCCCGGAGAACATCGAACCGGTCTACGATGCGGGACAGCTGCAGTTCGTGCTGGGAGACACGGTGCTGGATGACCAGATTCGGCTGGAACTTTACGACGGCCACACACAGGGACAGATCGTGGTACTCTTCGAAACGGAGGGAGAGAAGTATGCCTTCCCGGGCGACGTGGTGCCTACCTCACTCAACATCGCACTCAGCTGGCTCTCGGCCTACGACAACAGTGTGGCTGTCGCCATGGAGGAGAAGAAACGGTTCCTCGACAAGGCAAAAAAAGAGAAACGCACCCTCATCTTTTACCACGATGCCTATACCCCCATGGCAAAATTATGATTATCAGTTGGTCGATTTTTTTCGGTGAATCAGGATGACACCATTCTTTCCTTTCTCACCATAGAGTTTCACTGCAGAATTTCCCTTGAGCACTTCTATCGACTCAATCTCATCGGGTGAAACGGAATTCAGTTCAAATGCAGCATCCTGAATCACACCATCCAGGATCAGAAGGGGTTTATTTTCATCATTGAAGCCAATTGTCTTTCTCACTTCTTTTTTTGTAGTGATGTGGATGACACCCTCTTTGCCTCTTTCGCCGAATTTATCGGTAGCATGCTGTTTGAGCACCTCTATGGACTCAATCTGTTCAGGATCGAACTCACTGAGTGACGCAACTTCTTTGCCATCCACAATGTAGAGTGGTTGAGCTCCCACTCCGCCACTCGCAATCATAGAAATCGAATCTTTATCATTCATCGATCCATATCCGATCACTCTCACTATCTTCAACTCTTTTTGTTTGGTCTTCATTTTTTGAGCCCGGGTCGTGTCCGACTGATCTCCCACTTTAGCAGCAACTGCAATGGAGTCATCTTTTGCTACAATTCTCACCTTCCCCAATTCAAGTGAACCATTGGAGAATTCAACAAAATCTTCCGATAGAATAATTGATTCACCTTCCTTCACTGTTTTCTCATGTGATTTCTCAATTGCTTTATCGGGAATGCTTGCATTTAATTTCGGAACGGAGAGTGCGACCATTACCAGGAACAAGAGGGGGAATGCGGCGGTGTAACGCCATTTCAGCTGTTTTTCACTGCTCTTTTTCATCATCATTTGAATTCTTTTGTGCAAGTCGCGCTGGTGGAAATTGTTTGCCAATGCAAACTTTTGTTCACCCACGCACTTGCGGATTAATAATAGCTGATATTGTCTTGCATCAATGCCATTGACAAGGACCTGCTGATCGGCTTGGTATTCATGTACCGCACGAATCTCATGGCGCAACAACCAGGAAAAGGGGTTGAACCAGAAAAAGGAGGTAAACAGGTCGAAAAGAATCATGTCGTACGAGTGGTGCAAGCGAACATGTGCCTGTTCATGCCGGATAATAGCCTGATTCCGTTTCGAGATATCATTCCCATTCAACACTACATAGTTCATCCAGCTAAAGGGTGCAATCTCTTTGCCACTCATACAGAGTGTTGAACCATCATCCATTTTCTCTTTGCAAGAATTACGAATAATGCCAATGATCTGTAAAAATCCAATCAGATAACGCACAACAGCAAACAAAAAACCAACCACAAAAACAACAAGAAGCAACGTTCTCCAGGGGAACATCGGCTGTGTTGCTGTCATACTTGAAAACTCGGTTATGGGAATGTTTGACAAATTCCACGTTGGATGATCAGAAATAGTAATTCTGCTCAATTCAGGGAGTAAATTGAATCGGAACAATGGAAGCAGAACTGTTAACAGCGCTAGCGCAATCAACACGAAACGATTGATAGCGTGGAAGGTGTTCTTACCGAAAAACAGTTTGTAGAAGCCGTAAAAGAGAACCATTGAGACCGATGCGCGAAGCAGATAATAGAGCAGGTATTCCATGTCGATCATTTTTTATCATGCAATCTCTCCACCTCATCCAACAACCTGCGGACCTCCGTCACGGTGAGATCCTGCTCCTTGATCAGTGATGAGACAACACTCAGGTAGGAGTTGTCGAAATATTTCTTCACAATATTCTTCAGCGTACCAGTGCGATACTCCTCTTCACTGATTACACAGTAGTATCGATAGGTTGAACCAAACGACTCATGTGATAAAAAACCCTTCTCCTCGAGTGAACGCACGTAGGTGGATAGCGTATTGAAATGTGGTTTGGGATCGGGGTAAAACTCCAGTAGCTGTTTCACAAACAACGCCCCCTTGTCCCAAAAATAGCGCATCACCTCTTCTTCTTTTGCTGTCAATTCTTTCATCATACTCAACTTTTATAATCAATGCTGCAAATATAACTAACATTCTTAGTTACCAAACTATTCTATCTAGTTTTTTAACTAAATCGCATAGTTAAATATTGCAAAAGAGGATGTATCACAATGTGAATACACCCTCTTTCCATATGCAATATCTCTGTTCTGGATCTCTCAGGAGGTAGATTAGCAACTCAAGTTTCTAACATATTGTTTTACTTCATGCGTCCGCTTTTCTTGAGTGCCTGATCCAGTATCCACTGAATCTGTCCGTTCACGCTGCGGAACTCATCGGCAGCCCACTTCTCTAGGGCTGCCATGGTATCTGCATCGAGTCGCAGGGCAAAATTCTTTGTTGTTTTCTCCTTCTTAGGCATTCATTCGCTCCTTTATTTGATTATTGGTACAACGAACCTGTGTTCAGCACCGGCTGTGCAGCTTCGTCGGCACAGAGTACCACCAGGAGGTTGCTCACCATTGCAGCTTTCTTGTCACTGTCGAGCTCCACGATGCTTTCATCCTCAATCCGGTCGAGCGCCATCTTCACCATTGTCACTGCTCCTTCCACAATCTTCTCGCGTGCAGAAATGATTGCTTCCGCCTGCTGGCGCCGCAACATCACAGCAGCAATCTCGGGAGCATAGGCGAGATAATTGATGCGTGCCTCCACGATCTCGATGCCCGCCATGTCGAGCCTTATGTTCAGCTCTTTCAGCAGATCCTCATTGATCTCATCGCCACCGGAACGAAGGGTAAGCTCGTTGTCCGACACCACGTTGTTGTCGTAGGCATACTGACCTGCCACCTGCCTTAGTGCTGCGTCGCTCTGCACAGAGACGAAGTTCTCAAAAGCATCCATCTGTTTGCTCACCGAATAGGTCGGAACTCCCTCCTTGGCCGGTTTGGAGGAGGCCATGGTTTGTGCATCAATCTCGAACATCGCCTTGTAGGTATCCTTCAACTTCCAGACCAGTACCAGGCCAATCAGTACCGGGTTACCCACCTTGTCGTTTACCTTGATTGGATTCACGTTCAGGTTGCGTGCGCGCATTGAGAGCTTCTTCTTGGTCATAAAGGGATGCACCCAGAAGAAACCGGTATCCTTCAAAACCCCCTTGTACTTTCCAAAGAAGATCATGACAACAGACTCATTCGGCTCCAGTTTGGTAAAACCGGCCAGCATGATCAGCCAGACGACCGACAACACAATACCGGAAATGATACCCCAGAGAGGTTGGGTATACAACCATGCATTCACCCCTAAAAGCAACAACATTAGGAACAACATCAAAAAACCATTCACTTTAGCACCTTTAAAACTGAACTCTTTTGTCTCCATAATCAGATTTATTATGATATTATTTTGATATCACAAATATAATCACTTTTTACCGATGCGGAATGTAAACAAGAGGAAACGCATATTCTTTAACATTTTTTATAAACAGTGGATGATCTGATAGCTGTCAACAAACAAAACATACCCTGATTTTGTGTTGATTATAATTCGTCCAAAAAGAAAAATAGCTATCTTTGCATATAATAATCAAGAACAATTCACCAAAGAAAGCAATCAATAAATCGTATGAAAAAAGTACTATTAATCACATTAGCAAGTATGACATTACTGGCATGTAACAACCAGGAAAAAGCCACCGAGAAAGGTGCCATCTTCCTGAGCGAGTTCGACACCCCCTATGGTGCACCCCCGTTTGATCAGATTACTGTAGAAGATTATGTTCCCGCCTTTGAAGCCGGCATGGCACAACAGGTTGAGGAGATTGACGCAATCGTCAACAATCCCGATGCACCGACCTTCGAGAATACCATCCTGGCACTCGACAACAGTGGTGCAGTTCTGGACAGGGTTTCATCGGTCTTCTACGGTCTGGAAGGCACAGACACCAACGAGGAGATGCAGCAGATCAAGGCCGAGATGTCACCCAAGCTTACAGCCCACGGTGACAACATCAGCCTGAACGAAAAGCTGTTCGGGCGAATCAAGACACTCTACGACAATGCAGCGTCACTGGATCTCACACCGGAGCAGTTCCGTCTGCTGGAGCAGAACTACAAGAGTTTTGTACGGTCGGGCATCATGCTTGACGAAGCGGGCAAGGAACGGCTGCGTGAGATCAACAAGGAGCTCTCCGCACTCACCATCCAGTTCAACAACAACGTGCTGGCGGAGACCAACAACTACAAGCTAGTAATCGACAACGAAGCCAACCTGGCCGGACTGCCCCAGAGCGTGGTCAGTGCGGCAGCCGAGGCAGCCACTGCGGCCGGTGAGGAAGGCAAATGGGTCTTCACTCTTCACAAACCCAGCTGGATCCCCTTCCTGCAATATGCCGACAATCGCGACCTGCGTGAAGAGCTTTACAAGGCAATGTACCTACGTGCCAACAACGACAACGAGTTCGACAACAAAGCGCTGATCAACAAAATCGTGAACCTGCGACTGGAGCGCTCCAAGCTGCTTGGCTACAAAAACTTTGCCGCTTATGCGCTGGAAGAACGGATGGCCAAGAACGAGGAGAATGTCTACAAGCTGCTGAACGATGTCTGGGCATACGCACTGCCCCAGGCCAAAAAAGAGGCAGCCGAGTTACAAGCCATCGCCGACCGCGAGGGAGCCAACATTGAGCTGGCATCATGGGACTGGTGGTACTACACCGAGAAGCTGCGTCAGGAGAAGTACAACCTGAATGAAGAGGAGCTGCGCCCCTACTTCAAGATGGAAAACGTGCGTGAAGGTGTCTTCATGGTCGCCAACAAGCTGTGGGGACTCAACTTCAGGAAACTGGACAATATTCCCGTTTACAATCCCGAGGTTGCGACCTATGAGGTTACCGATGCCGATGGTTCTCACATCGCCCTCTTCTATACGGATTACTTCCCCCGTGCCAGCAAGCGTGCCGGTGCCTGGATGAGCAGCTTCCGCCAGCAGACCACCCGCGATGGAGAAGACATCCGCCCCATCATCTACAACGTGGGCAACTTCACCAAGCCACTGGCCGATACCCCCTCACTTCTCTCCTTGGATGACGTGGAGACCCTCTTCCATGAGTTTGGTCATGCCCTGCATGGCATGTTGTCGAAGGTGACCTATCAAGGTCTTTCAGGCACCAGCGTTGCGCGCGACTTCGTAGAACTACCCTCGCAAATCATGGAGCACTGGGCTTTCAAGCCGGAAGTACTGAAGATGTATGCGAAGCATTACGAAACCGGTGAGGTGATACCCGATGAGCTGATCGAAAAGATCGAAGCTGCAGGCAAGTTCAACATGGGTTTCACCACCACCGAATTCGTGGCGGCAGCCTTGCTCGACATGGATTACCACACCCAGACAGAAGAACAGACGTATGATGTGAATGCCTTCGAAGAAGCCTCCATGGATGAGATCGGACTGATCGACCAGATCATCCCCCGTTACAAGAGCACCTACTATTCACATATCTTCAGCAGTCCGGAAGGATATGCATCCGGATACTACAGCTACCTCTGGTCGGAAGTGCTGGACGCAGACGCATTCCAGGCTTTCGCAGAGAAAGGTATCTTTGACCAAGAGACCGCTCAACTCTTCCGTGATCATATACTCTCAAAAGGGAACACTGCCGATCCGATGGAGCTCTACAAAAAGTTCCGTGGTGCAGAACCTGATCCGGTTTACCTCTTAAAGAACAGAGGATTTATTGAATAAGCAACCAAACATTACAACCAAGTATATCGCCGGATTAGCTCTCAGAAAATAATCCGGCGATATTGTTCTTAAAAAGATAAAAAAAACGTATATTTGCACGCTAAAATTGAAGGGGCCTGCTGAGTGCCCGGATCTTAATTCACAAACACCGGTTAACAAACTGCAAACTAACAAATTGTAAACAAAAAGTAATATTGAAATGCAAAACCAAGGATTCATTAAAGTCTTCAGTTTGATCCTGACGGCGATCTGTTTGTTCTACCTCTCCTTCACCGTGGTGGGAAGACAGTACAACAAGAAAGCGGATCAATACGCAAATGGAGACTTATCACTGAAGAATCAGTATCTTGATTCATTGTCTACTGAGAAAGTGTACCTGAACTACACACTGAAACAGGTGCGTGAGAAAGAGATCGGACTGGGTCTTGACCTCAAGGGCGGCATGAACGTGGTGCTCGAGATTAACGCCGCTCAGGTGCTCAGTTCACTTGCCAACACCGACGACCCTCAGTTCAACCAGGCACTGTCGGAAACCATCAAGGAGAACCGTCGGGGCAGTTCAGCAGACTTTATCTCGCTTTTTCAGCAAAATTACGAACGAATCAACCCCGAAGGCAGGCTGGCCAACATTTACAGTGTCACCATGAGCGAACGGGTCAGTCCCACAGCCAGCAACAGCGAAGTCATTTCTGTATTACGCAGTGAACTTGCAAGTGTTGCCGACAACTCATTCAATGTATTGGCTACCCGTATCGACCGTTTCGGTGTCGTTGCACCCAATATCCAGCGCCTCGACCGTGCCGAACGGATCTTGGTGGAACTCCCCGGCATTACTGAACCTGAGCGTGTGCGCAACCTTCTACAAGGTAGCGCCAACCTGGAGTTCTGGAAGACCTACAATGTCAATGAGCTGGGTGCATTCTTCAACGAGATGAATGCCCGTTCTGCTGAATATGCCATGGCCAAACGCTCAGCTCTTCCCGACACCACAGCTACAGTAGCTGCCGACTCGGTTGCACTCCTCGAAGCTGAGACAAGTGCACTTTCACAAATTTCTGAAGAAGAGGAAGAGATCCAAATCACCAGGAGTTTTGTGGAGTACTTCAACGAACCCTACTTCGCCATGAGCGGTGTGGGAGGCCCCATGGTGGGTACCGTATCCAAGCTCGATACCGCAGCGGTAAACTTCCTGTTGCGTCGCTACAAAGATGTTTTCCCAGCCGATGTGCAATTCAAGTGGGGATTCAAACCGGTTGATACCCGGGAGACCTATTTCCAGCTCTTTGCTCTCAAGGGTGATGGCAGCAAGCGTGGACCCGCCCTGGAAGGGGATGTGGTGACCAACGCACGTGCCGACCAGGGACAACAGGGATCGGCTTGGGAAGTAACCATGACGATGAACGCCGCCGGCGCCAGTCGCTGGTCTACCATCACCGGTGCAGAGGTGGGCAAGTCGATTGCCATCCTGCTCGACGGTTATGTCTACTCTGCACCCACAGTGAACGACCGTATTGACGGGGGACGATCTTCCATCACCGGTAACTTCACACCCCAGGAGGCACAGGACCTTGAGAACGTGCTCAAGTCGGGTAAGATGCAAGCAGGGGTTCGTATCGTACAGGAGGATGTGGTAGGTCCCTCGCTGGGACAGGAAGCTATCCGCGATGGATACATCTCCTTCATCATCGCCCTGATCGTGCTCTTCATCTTCACCATCATGCTTTACGGGTTCATCCCCGGCATGGTGATCAACGGAGCACTACTGCTCAACTTCTTCTTCACCTTAGGTGCACTGGCAGCCTTCCAGGCAGTGCTCACACTGCCCGGTATCGCCGGTATGATACTCTCGCTCGCCATGGCGGTCGACGCGAACGTACTGATCAATGAACGCATCAAGGAGGAGCTGGCAGCAGGCAAGACACTGCGCCGTGCACTGGAAGACGGATACAAGAATGCCTTCTCGGCGATCCTCGACTCCAACCTCACCACCATCATCACCGGTATCATCCTGGCACTCTTTGGAGCAGGCGCCATCCGCGGGTTTGCCATCACGCTGATCATCGGTATCGCAGCCTCCTTTATCACTGCTGTCTTCATCACCCGACTGGTTTATGAAAACCGCCTCGCGAAAGGTAAATGGCTGAACCTTACATTCAACACCGGATTCTCGAAGGCGATCTTCAAAGAATACAGCTATGACTTTATCCACAACAGTAAGAAGATCCTGATTGCAATTGCTGTCTTCGTGGTAATCAGCCTGATCTCACTATTCTCCCTGGGGATGAATGTGGGTATCGACTTCACCGGCGGACGAAATTACATTGTTCGATTCGACCAACCGGTACGCACGGGTGATGTACAAGATGCACTTACCCCATACTTCGGAGAATCGGTACGTGTCATCACTATCGGTTCCAGCAACCAGGTACGCATCTCCACCAACCACATGATCGATGTGGAGGGTGACAATGTGGAGCAAGAGTTGCGGAATCTACTGGGTGAAGGACTTCAGGAATTCATCACACCGGGACAAGAGATAGATGACCATATTCTGAGCTCACAGAAGGTGGGTCCGAGCATCGCAGAAGATATGATCCGCAATGCTTTCCTGGCACTTACCATAGCGCTGATTTGTATGGGTCTCTACATCCTTTCACGCTTCCGGAACTGGTCCTTCTCACTGGGTACGGTGGCAGCACTTGCAGTTGATGCCTTCGCAGTGATTGGTCTCTACTCACTTCTCTGGAAAGTGATGCCCTTCTCGATGGAGATTGACCAGACCTTTGTGGCAGCGATCCTCACCATCGTGGGTTATTCTATCAACGACAAGGTGGTGGTGTTTGACCGTGTGCGTGAATATATGCACCTCTACCCGAAACGGGGATTGAGGGAACTGTTCAACGACTCAATGAACGCCACGCTGGCCCGTACCATCAATACCGGTCTCAGCACCATCCTGGTAATCATCTGCATCCTCTTCTTCGGAGGAGACGCGGTGAGAAGCTTTGTCTTCGCCATGTTGGTAGGTGTGGTTGTGGGTACTGTTACCAGCTTGTTCGTTGCTTCACCGGTTGCCTACACCATCATGCGCAACCAGCAGAAGAAATCACTGGAAGCAAAGAAATAAACGACAACCTCCAATTCATAAAACGGGTGGCAGCAATGCCGCCCGTTTTTGTTGTAGGAAAAATGAGTGTGCCGGTTGGCAGATCTCATTTTTTTATTTACTTTTGCAGTCGCAATACAAGCCACAATAGCTCAGATGGTAGAGTAACGCATTCGTAACGCGTAGGTCGCGAGTTCGATCCTCGCTTGTGGCTCATACAATCAAATCCTACTTGTCCTGTTCTTTTCGGAGAAACAGGACTTTTTTTTCTGAAAGCTTTTTTCCTTCCCCTTATTTTGTATCTTTGCACATGGCCGACACCTTGCCGACCTGTTGATTAATTATATTTATTGCTATGTCAAAACTGATCGGACACATCTCACAGATCATCGGTCCTGTGGTAGATGTACGGTTTGAATTATCAGAATCCTCCGAATTGAGGTTACCTTCTATCTATGATGCACTCTACGTGTTACGACCCGACGGCCAGGAGGTGTTTCTTGAAGTACAACAGCACATAGGCGAAAACATTGTCCGCACGGTGGCAATGGAGAGCACCGACGGTCTGAGCCGGGGACTCAACGTAAAAGCACTCGGTCGCCCCATCAGTGTGCCGGTAGGCGATCAAATCAAAGGGAGACTGTTAAATGTTGTGGGCCGCCCCATCGATGGTTTGCAGAAGCTGAGCCGCGATCAGCAATACCCCATTCACCGCGAAGCACCCAAGTTTGAAGAGCTCACCACCTCCGAAGAGGTGCTATTTACCGGTATCAAGGTGATTGACCTGTTACAACCCTACCTGAAGGGAGGGAAGATTGGTCTTTTTGGTGGTGCCGGCGTGGGAAAGACGGTAATCATCATGGAGCTGATCAACAACATTGCCAAGGGACACAACGGATACTCGGTCTTTGCCGGTGTAGGGGAACGAACCCGTGAGGGGAATGACCTGCTACGCGAAATGATAGAGTCGGGCGTAATCAAATATGGAAAAGTGTTCAAGCAAGGAATGGACGAAGGAAAGTGGGACCTGAGCACGATAGATTACGAGAAGCTGAAAACATCACAGACCACACTGGTGTTTGGACAGATGAACGAACCACCGGGAGCCCGCGCATCAGTCGCCCTCACCGGCCTGGCCGTGGCAGAGTCGTTTCGTGACAGAGGTGGTGAAGGTAGCGACGTCCTTCTCTTTATCGACAACATCTTTCGTTTCGTACAGGCCGGATCGGAAGTATCGGCACTGCTGGGGCGCATGCCTTCGGCGGTAGGCTACCAACCCACACTTGCCTCCGAGATGGGAACCCTGCAGGAACGAATTGCCTCCACCAAACATGGATCGATCACATCCGTGCAGGCGGTTTACGTACCGGCAGACGACCTCACCGACCCAGCACCGGCCACCACTTTCAGCTACCTTGATGCCTCCACGGTGCTCAGCCGAAAGATTGCCTCCCTGGGCATCTACCCGGCGGTGGATCCGCTCGAGTCCTCTTCACGCATCCTCGACCCCGCCATCGTGGGCGAGGAACACTACAACACGGCAATGGAGGTGAAGCAGATACTGCAACGTTATAAGGAACTGCAGGACATCATCTCCATCTTGGGTATGGATGAGCTCTCTGACGAAGACCGTCTCACAGTGAACCGTGCCCGCAAGGTGCAGCGGTTCCTCTCACAGCCATTCTTCATGGCGGAACAATATACCGGGCAACCGGGAGTGATGGTCTCCATCGCTGATACGATTCGTGGTTTCAGGATGATCATGGTAGGCGAGATGGACCAATACCCGGAGACCGCATTTATGAGCGTGGGTACCATTGAGGAAGCAATTGAGAAGGGCAAGGCTCTTATGGAACAAACTGAAACAACCCAATGACACTGGAGATACTCTCACCCGAGAAAAACCATCTGTGGGAGAATGTGCAATCGATCACGCTCCCCGGCACCATGGGATCTTTTCAGGTCCTGAAGAACCATGCACCATTGATCTCCTCACTCCGGAAGGGAACCATCCTGTTCGCAGCAGAGGGACATCTTCTGTCGATTGAAGTAGCGGAAGGATTTGTGGAGGTGCTCAACAACAGGATTACAGTATGTATTGACTCCGTGAGCAAAGAAACTGCCAAGAAATGAAAAAGTTAATCATCAATTTTCTCATATTTCACACCGTGGTGATGGCCGTCACCGGTGTGGGTATCTGGTTGTTGCTGGAAGCTTTCTTCCCGACTCTACTGGTAAAAGGTTATTATATCATACCACTCTTCTTTTATTTGCTCGGGATTCTCTTCATCACTCAGTTCCGCAATTCAGCCATCACTCATCCCACGAAGATGGTTAACCTCTATATGCTGCTGAAAGTGATTAAGGTGTTCGTCTCCTTTATCACCATCCTCATCTACTGGTTCATACACCAAGCCGGTATCCGCAGCTTCGCAATCGTCTTCATCATCATCTACCTGATTGATCTGGTATGGGAGACCTATATCTACCTGCGGATGGAGAAGTACATCAAAAACATGTCAGAGCACAACAAACCGCCCAAGGAGCCGATAGAATTATGAAACAACGCCTCACATTCATAGCATTGATGCTCATCACCCTGCTGTCCCCCAGCCCGGTGTCTGCCTCCCTGCAGACAGATGAAGAGGCAGCCGGTGGTGGTGAGCTCAATGTGAAGGAGATGATCCTGCACCATCTGGCGGACAGCTATGAGTGGCATATCACAGGCAATGGTGAGAGGGATCTATCTATTCCCCTACCGGTGATTCTCCACAGCAGGCAGAGTGGGTGGCATCTCTTTCTCTCCTCCCGATTGCATCATGGTGAGGTCAGTTATCGCGGATTCAGCATTGCCAGTGAAGGAAAGTATGCCGGCAAAATCGTAGAGTCCCTGCCGGGTGGTACGATCGCCCGTCCGCTCGACATCTCTCTTACCAGGAATGCCGCCTCGCTGCTCTTCAGCTCCCTGCTGCTGATCCTGCTGGTCCTCTCTGCTGCACGCAGCATCAGCCGTGATCCGCTGAAACCGAAGAAAGGGCTTGGCGGACTGATGGAGATGGCAGTGGTGATGATAGAGGATGAAGTGATTAAACCGGCCGTAGGTAAGGATTATGCTCGCTACTCACCCTATCTGCTCACCCTCTTTTTCTTCATCCTGATCAACAACCTGATGGGTCTGATCCCTATTTTACCGGGAGGGGCCAACGTGACCGGCAACATTGCCGTCACCCTGGTAATGGCCGTTGCTACCTTTTTGGTGGTCAACTTCACCGGATCGAAGGAGTATTATCGAGAGATATTTTGGCCCGATGTGCCGGTATGGCTGAAGGTTCCCTTTCCGTTGATGCCAATCATCGAAGTGGTAGGCCTTTTCACCAAGCCTTTTGCTTTGATGATTCGTCTCTTTGCAAATATCATGGCGGGGCATGCCATCGTGCTGGGTCTCACCTCCCTGATTTTTGTCTCGGTAAGCCTGGGAGCAACCATCAACGCTTCCATGACAGCCGCATCGGTGTTGTTCACCGTATTCATCGATTTTGTGGAGCTGCTGGTGGCCTTTATCCAAGCCTATGTCTTCACGCTGCTGTCGGCCGTCTTCATTGGACTGGCACGGGTGGAGCCCCATATTGTTCGTAACGGGGAACATAGCACGGCAAATCATCCGACACACAAATAGGAATAACATAATTACAAGAAATATAACAACCAATAATCAATTAAACGAATCGTATGGAACTTTTATCAGTGATGTTGCAAATACAGCATGAAGCGTTGAGTACTTTAGGATTGGCAGTAGCAATCGGAGTAGCCGTATTTGCGGCAGCCTTTGGAATTGGCAGAATCGGACAGTCGGCCCTGGAGGGGATCGCACGTCAGCCGGAGTCGGCCTCTGACATCCGCACCACCATGATCATCTCGGCAGCCCTTATCGAGGGGGTCGCTTTGTTTGCCATCGTAGTGTGTGGTTTCATCCTTTAAACTGACTGCCCTATGTCGTTATTGACACCCGAACTGGGACTGCTCTTCTGGATGATGATCTCTTTCGGAATCGTCCTTCTGATACTGGCCAGGTATGGGTTTCCGGTGATCCTGAAGGCTGTTGAGAAGAGGAAGAACTACATCGAAGCGTCATTGGTAGCAGCTCGTGAAGCCCAGGAAGAACTGGGGAAGGTAGTGCAGACCGGCGAGCGGATGCTGGCTGAAGCACGTCGGGATCAGCATGCCATCCTCAAGGAGACGACCAGACTCAAGGAACAGCTGATTGAGGAAGCCCGCGCAGCGGCAGCTGCCGAATCGGAGAAGATGTTGGCTTTGGCTCGCAAGAAGATTGAAGCAGAGCAGGAGGAGGCATTGCGCACCATCCGCAGTGAGGTCTCTACCCTCTCGGTGGAGTTGGCGGAAAGGATTCTACGGGAGAAGCTGGGCGATGAGCAGGAGCAGATGAAGATGATAGACCGCTTGCTGGATGAAGTAGACATCTCAAAATCCTGACGACAATGAACACCGGACTCATCTCCTCCCGTTACGCGAAAGCGCTGCTGGAACATGCCATCGACTCAGGAGAGCAGGTGGAGGTCTATCGAAGGATGCAGACCCTGGCCGCCATGTTCAACCAACAGCCTACTTTGCGTCGTGCCCTTGCAGGAACGATGAACACGAAAAAGCAAAAGATGTCCCTTCTGCAAACCGCCTGCGGAGGGGGAGAGTTACCTCCCTCGCTGCAACGGATGTTACGGCTTATTTTAGAAAATGAACGTGAGGATCTGATTCACTATTTCGCTCTGCGATATGCAGAGCTCCATCGTGAGCGTTTTGAGATCCAGTACGGCAGGCTTGTCACTGCGTTGCCGATCGATGAGGAGACAGAGAAGCGGTTCATCGAACGCATCCGTCAGATTGTAGGTGGCAGTCTGGAGGTGGAGCCTGTAGTCGACCCCTCCATTATTGGAGGCTTCATCCTCTACCTCGACGACGACCGCTGGGACGCCAGCGTGGCAGGCGAACTATCCCGCATCCGCAACCGTTTCAGGATACTGGATGCGGCTATTGAAACAAGATGAAACAATAAAGTGATCATGGCAAACAACGGAATCAAAATTAGTGAGGTATCGGATATTCTGCGGATGCAGCTGGAGGGTCTCGACACCGACATCAAGTACGACGAGACAGGCCAGGTAATCAGCGTCAGTGATGGCGTGGTGCGCATATATGGGCTTCGCAATGCAGAGTCTAATGAACTGTTGCTGTTCGACAACGGCATGCAGGCCATTGTCATGAACCTGGAGGAGGACAACGTGGGAGCCATCTTGTTGGGTGCCACCAGCGATGTAAAAGAGGGTTACATCGTGAAACGTACTGGCCACGTGGCCTCCATTCGCGTGGGAGAAGGTATGCTGGGAAGGGTGATCTCACCTACAGGTAAACCGATCGATGGCAAAGGAGCCTTGAAGGGTGAGCTGTTGGAGATGCCGCTGGAAAGGAAAGCACCTGGCGTTATCTTCCGCCAGCCAGTGAACAAACCACTGCAAACAGGTATCAAAGCGGTAGATGCAATGATACCCATCGGACGGGGTCAACGTGAGTTGATCATTGGTGATCGTCAGACCGGCAAATCAAGTATCGCCATTGACACCATTTTGAATCAGCGGAAGAACTATGAGGAGGGAGATCCGGTCTACTGTATTTACGTGGCAATTGGTCAGAAAGGTTCAACGGTGGCTTCCCTGGTGAAAACACTCACCGAACATGGAGCCATGGATTATACCATCGTGATTGCAGCCAGCGGATCCGATACGGCTGCATTGCGTTACATCGCACCATTTGCCGGTGCTGCCGTGGGTGAATATTTCCGTGACACAGGGCGTCATGCCCTGGTTGTCTTCGATGATCTCTCCAAACAAGCGGTAGCTTACCGGGAGGTGTCATTGATCCTACGTCGCCCCTCGGGACGTGAAGCCTATCCGGGTGATATCTTCTACCTTCACTCCCGCTTGCTGGAACGTGCCGCGAGCATCATCTCACAGCAGGATGTGGTGATGCACATGAACGACCTTCCTTCATGCATGCAGGAACGGGTGAAGGGTGGTGGCTCCCTCACCGCGCTACCCATCATTGAGACGCAGGCGGGTGATGTCTCCGCCTACATCCCTACCAATGTGATCTCCATCACCGATGGACAGATCTTTTTGGAGGCTGATCTTTATAACAGAGGGGTCCGTCCCGCCATCAACGTCGGCATCTCCGTCTCCCGCGTGGGGGGCAACGCGCAGGTGAAGGCAATGAAAAAGGTGGCCGGTTCACTGAAGATCGACCAGGCGCAGTACCAGGAACTGGCTGCCTTCACCAAGTTTGGTGGTGATATGGACGCGGTCACCATGATGACAATCGACAAGGGGCAAAAAAATGAACAGCTACTGATACAGCCTGTACACACTCCGATGAGGGTGGAACACCAGATTGCAGTTCTTTACTGTGGTACACACGGTCTGCTCAAAAAGGTTCCCCTGTTGGAGGTAGACCGATTTGAGAAGCTTTTTCTTGCCACCATGGAGTTGAAACACCGGGATGATGTGCTCAACCGACTTAAGGAGGGGATCATGAACAACGAGATTGGAAAAATCATCGAGCAGGCTGCATCAGACACCATCGAATCTATGCAATACTAAAGGACAATGGCACTACTGAAAGAAATTAAAAGCAGGTTACAATCGGTCCGCTCCACCAAGAAGATCACCACCGCCATGATGATGGTCTCATCCGCGAAGCTGTTGAAGACACAGCAGCTCATCGCGACACTATATCCTTATGAGCAGAAGCTGAACCATTTGCTGCAACATCTGCTGCAATGGGAGAAGGAGTTCCAATCGCCTTACACCCAACAGCGCGATGTCAAACGGGTAGCCATCGTGGTATTCTCCTCCAACACGGGGCTTGCAGGTCGTTTCAACCATAACATCATAACCAGGCTCTCTTCGGTTATGGAGAGCTACATGCATCTGGGGAAAGAAAACATCCTGATCTATCCCATCGGGAACAAGGTTACCAAATCAGTAGAAAAATTGGGAATGGTACCGGTCGGTGATTATGAAGCACTCGCTGCCAAACCCTCCTATAAGGCTACGCGGCTGATTGCTATGGAGTTGATGCAATTGTTCATCACCGGTAAGATCGACCGGGTAGAACTGATTTACCACCACTTCGTCAGCAAGGGAACACAAGAGGTTCGGCAAGAGATCTTTTTACCGGTAGCACTTCCATGTGCCGGGAGTGAGGGTTCTGAGCAGGAATACATTGTGGAACCTGACAAGATCAGCCTCCTGGAGCAACTACTTCCCAAAGTGATCCAGATGAAGCTCTATACCATGCACATCGACTCGGTCACCTCTGAGCATGCGGCCCGTATGACTGCCATGCAGATTGCCAACGACAATGCGGACAACCTTATAGATGAGTTAAAACTTGAATACAACAAGGTACGTCAGCAATCTATCACAAACGAACTACTTGATATTGCGGGAGGAACAATCCGTTAATCTTTTCCTCTAAGGGAACGGTTAATATCATTGATGTAATCCAGCAACAGCTCCCTACCCTGTGCTTTCTCGGAAGAGGTAACGAAAATGGGGGGTAGCTCCTCCCAGCTCTCCAACATCTTTTCTTTGTATGCGTTCACATTCATCTGCAGTTTGCCACTTCCCTGCTTGTCCGCCTTGGTGAAAACAATTGCAAAGGGGATGCCATTCTCACCCAGCCACTCCATGAATTCCAGATCAATCTGCTGTGGTTCATGTCGCGAGTCCACGAGTACAAAGAGATTGGTCAGCACCTCCCTTTCCAGAATATAATCTTCAATGATGACCCGTAGTTTCTCCCGACCCTCCTTGCCACGGCGCGCGTACCCGTAACCGGGAAGGTCCACCAGATACCACTCACCGTTGATCAGAAAGTGATTGATCAACATGGTCTTTCCCGGAGTGGAAGAGGTCATGGCCAATCCTTTTCGGTTGGTGAGCATGTTGATCAGTGACGACTTCCCAACATTGGAACGACCTATAAAGGCATATTCCGGCTTCCCGTCCTGCGGGCATTGGCGGTGATCGGTGTTGCTGATGATGAATTCTGCCGATTGAATGTTCATAGTCTAAGCAAGTTTATTTTTGTTGTTTTGTGAGATGGCCCAGAGGCCTAATGCGGTCAACATCCCATTCATGAGCAACAGTTCATACCCCACCCGGTAAGCAAAAAATTGAAATATAGCCAGTTCAATTAGGAAGCAAATCAGCGGAGCAGCAATCGCAACAAAAGGAACGTATCTGTCAGCAGGATTTACCTTCGTGTAGAGACCTGCCACATAGAGCCCTAGCAGAGGTCCATATGTATATGATGCCAACTTGTAAATGGCGTTGATGATGCTGTCGGAACCGATGGCTTCAATCAGCAGGATGATCAGGATGAAAACGGCACTGATGCCCAGGTGTACTCGTCGCCGGATACGCACTTCACGTTCCTCCTGTTTGATATCTTTTGCTATGGATTTCATGCCGAGTATATCGACACAGAAAGAGGTGGTGAGTGCCGTCAGTGCCGAGTCGGCACTAGAGAAGGCAGCAGCAACGATGCCCACCACGAAGATTCCCAGCACTACAGGACCAAGGTGCTCGCTAGCTATCAATGGAAGGATGTTGTCAGAGACATCGGGCAGAGGGATGCCATTCTGTCCGGCATAAGCCAGCAACAACACTCCAAGGGAAAGGAACAGGAAGTTGATGGGAGCGAAGGCCAGGCCGTAAGAGACCACATTCTTCTGAGCATCCCGCAAGGTTCGGATTGTCAGGTTCTTCTGCATCTGGTCCTGGTCGAGTCCTGTCATCACGATGGTGATAAACATACCGCTGAAAAACTGCTTGAGGAAATGCTGGGTGCTGTGCCAGTCGTCAAAGACAAAGATGCGGGAGTGAGGGCTTTCTCGTATGGTGGTGACAATTTCCGCCAGGTTCATCTCCATGCTTGAGGAGAGCTGCCAGACGATCAGCACCAATGCAGTGATGAAGAGCAACGTCTGAAGCCAGTCGGTCCAGATAATCGTCTTGATTCCGCTCTTATGGCTGTAGAGCCAAATGATCAGGATGATGCCGGTCACCGTCACCACAAAGGGCACTCCCCAGGCGTCGAAAACCAGAGACTGCAGGATGTAAGCCACAAGGTAGAGTCGTGCAGCAGCGCCCACAATCTTGGAGAGCAGGAAGAACCAGGCGCCGGTCTTGTAGGAACGGACTCCGTAGCGCTGTTCAAGGTAGCCGTAAATGGTGGTAAGGTTCAACCTGTAGTAGAGCGGCAGCAGAATGTAGGCAATCACCAGGTAGCCGAAAAAGAAGCCCAGCACCATCTGCATATAGGTCATGTCGAGGTTGCGCACCATACCGGGAACTGAGACAAAGGTGACGCCGGAGATGGACGTGCCAATCATTGCCACTGCCACCACATACCATTTGGATGACTTGTTGGCCCGGAAGAAGGCATCGTTGCTAGCTCCCTTTCGGCCGGTTAGCCAGGAAATCAGCATCAACATCCCAAAATAAAGGGCAATGACCAAAAGGACAAAGATTGGCTTCATTGTGGCTGCTTATTGATTCATGTAATGGTGCACCAACCGGGGAAAAGTATCAAACTGCAAATGAAAGCGATTGGTAGTCCCAAAACCATAAGTTACCATGACAAATGGGACCCCGGCCAAAGCAGACTGGTGACTGTCAGAGTCAGTGTCACCAATATAGTGTGGCGACTCTAATCTATGTTTAGCCATCAGTAGCCGGAGGTTGTGGTGTTTTGGTTTCAGGTTCATCCCATGTTCCATGTAATCCAGAAAGAGATGAGTGGTACGAGTATGCCTCATGAAGTTAACCAGTCCCCCCTCCTCGCAGTTGCTGAGCAGGAACAACCGATATTTCTGGGCAAGTTGCTCCAGCCCCTGCACCACACCATCATAAATGAGTGGGTTCATCATTGGCAGCAGCTCCTGATACGCATTGATTACTGCCTCAAAGAGGCGATCCTGGGCCGTTTCACCTGCATCCGGCAGGATGGTGTCGAGCATCACGCGGGCCTCTTTACCCATCAGTCCGAGGATATCATTGCGGGTGACCTGCTTCTGATAACCGGTTTTGATCAAACCTCTGTTCCATGAGATGACGTAACTATCTACATTATCCCATAGAGTACCATCCATGTCAAAGATCAAGCTATCGGGTTGTAACATCTTTTTTTTCTTAATGGGTGCAAAAGTACGCAACAATGCAGGAAAGGACAAATAAAAAGGGTTAAAACAAAACAGTATATTAGTGTGTTAATAACAAAAATATTCCCACATCATGGAAAAAGAAAAAGTCTGCCTGATCATCAATCCAATCTCTGGAACTGAGTCGAAGAAGAACATACCAGAGATGGTTGCTGCCGCCTTCGATCAAAAGAAGTATGACCTGGTGATTCGCATCACCGGCTATCCGGGTCATGCCACCGAGATTGCTCGTCAGGCAGTAAAGGAGAAATACCGCTATGTGATCACAGCCGGCGGTGATGGCACGGTGAACGAGGTAGCCCGTACGTTGGTCAACAGCGACACCACGCTCGGCATCATCCCCTTCGGTTCCGGCAACGGACTGGCCCGAGAACTGGATATCCCAATGGATGCGGAGAAAGCCCTTGAAATCATCCTCAGCGGGAAGAACCGCACCATCGATTATGGGGTGGCCAACGACCAAATTTTCTTCTGTACTTGTGGTTTTGGGTTTGACGCCTTTATCAGCGATAAGTTTGCGGAAGAGAAAAAGAGAGGACCGTTGGGTTACCTGCGTAACATCCTGGAGAGTGCTGTTGATTTCAAGTCTGAAGAATATGAACTGACACACGATGAGGGTACACTCACCGAGCGGGCTTTCGTGCTCACCTGTGCCAATGCCTCACAATATGGCAACGAAGCCTATATCGCCCCCGGTGCCAGTATGGACGATGGTAAAATGAACGTCTCCATTCTCAAGCCGCTCAACGCACTGGAGATACCACAGACCACGCTGCAGCTCTTCACCAGGAACATCGATAAGAACAGCAAAATGACCACATTGGTTACCCAGAAGCTGATCATCCGTCGTGAAAAAAAGGGGCTGATGCATGTCGATGGAGAGCCGGTAGAGACTGGCCGTGAGATCAGCGTGGAGATCATACAAAAAGGACTGAAGGTGCTTGTGCCCTCAGAAAAGAAAAAGAAAAAAGAGGCAGAGAACATTTTCAGTTCCCTGACTCGATGGTTTAACGAGTAATTCTACTCATTTTTCTTCCATATGGTGACCTGCACCCTGCGTTGTTCGCTGGTGCGGGTCGATTTTTTGATGTGAAGTGAAATCTCTTCCGGTTCGCAGCAGAGCGTGAATTGAGGTGCCAAGGCCTCACGGATACCATCGAGTGAGGTAACCGGTTCACCATCACGCTTAAACCCTCCCGGCCATTTGTCACGCGGGGTTCTCTCGAGATCCCACTCGTAAGTAGATGCAAGCAACAGATATCCCCCATTATTCAACCTTGAATGAATTTCCGACAGGAAGTGCAACGGGTCGCTCAGCTCCTCGAGCAGGTTGGGCAAGATTACCAGGTCATACCCCGTAAAGATTGGTTTCAGGTTCATCGCATCTGCCTGCATGAAGAGGATATGTTCTCTGGTTTCAGACAAACCATAATCTGAAAGTACAATGTCACGATAGAAAAGCAACTCTCCTTCATCTTTCATCGTATAGCGCACGTATCCCTGTTCCTGCAACTGAATGGGCACACGGATCATGCGGGCAGTGAAATCAAGGGCGGTGACATTACGAAACTGCTTCGCCAACTCGAAGGCGAGCCGCCCCGTATCGGTGTTCAGGTCCAGCACACGTGCTTCAGGATTGTCCGGCAACAGTTTACCCGCCAGGTGAGCCAGTCTCACGGCGAAATTGTTTTCTCCTGCAATTGTCTCGCCCCAGTTCTGTTCACAGGAACGGGTAACATCCTCCTCGGTTATGTAGTCGGCCTGTTGTATCTTTAAAGGTGCATCGCTCTCAATGTAGCGGAAGCCGGCATGCTGATAGAAATGACGACGGAAGGCATAGCGTGCATGCAGTGTCGCCTCGTTGCCAGTAGAGATCCAGGAGCCTCCTTTGATCAGGTTGTGCTTCCCGTCGAAGGTGGGCGTGGAGAAATCATCATACATCGGATGCACCTTGAAGCCGGGATAACCGGTGATGGGAGTCTCGGTCCATTGCCACATGTTGCCTACCACATCGTAGAAGTCACCCTGCTCGAACAGATCCACCGGACAGGGAGAGGCATAATGCTCCAGGCCGATGTTCCCCGGTGCGGTGCCCCACTCGGGCAGATCATCCAGTCGTGACACCTTGTGCAGGCGGTACCACTCTGCCTCGGTAGGCAAACGGAATGTTTTTCCGGTGACCTCACTCTTCCAGTTGCAAAATGCTTTTGCCTCGAGATAGTTGACCTCCACAGGCCAGTTCCAGGGCATCTCAATCTCCTCAGCCACTAATCGGAGGCTGTATCCCTGCTCATTCTTACGCCAGAAGAGCGGCATCGCTGCCTCACGGAAGTTGCGCCATCGCCATCCCTCATCGGTCCAGTAACGCTCCGTATCATATCCGCCTGCTTCTACAAAGGTGAGAAACTCGCCATTGGAGGTGAGATGTTTTGCAGCCCTGAAGTCGGTCACCTCCTCCTCGTGGCTTCCATATTCGTTGTCCCACCCGTAAAGAGGGTGGTCCCAGGACTTACCCAATCGCATCGTCCCACCTGAAACCGGAATCAACTCATTATCCGGAGCGTCACCATTCAATGGACATCGTTCTCCGAACAGGCCGGAGCGTACCAGCTCTAACGGCAGCTGACGAATCAGCACAGAGGAGGTCTCCAGGTGAATCCGCTCATGCTCAATTCCCATCATGATGATCCAAAAGGGGTTCTTCCAGTCAATGGGCAGCTCCAGCGCACTGTTGTCAATGAGATCAAGGATCACACTCTTTGCTTCGTCACGATAAGCACGTACTTCCGACACAGGTGGCCAGTCATAGTGGTTATTATCCAGGTCATCCCAGCTCATCTCATCCACACCGATGGCGAATGTCGATTCAAACTTCTGGTTGATGCGCCGATCAATGATGCCGGCAAGGTAGAGCTTGTTGACAAAAAAGACGGCGGTATGGCCCAGGTAGAAGAGGATGATGTGACGCAGCGGGTCACCACGGTGATAGAAAACCTCATCCGATTTCAGCTGGGTATATAACAACTCATCAATGGTCCATGTCTTCAGGAAGTAATCACGGATTTCTCTCCTTTTCTCTTCGGGTGAACCGCTTCGCAGGTCCAAGGTCCTGACAAGTAAATCTTTCATATCTTGAAATAAATTAATCGTTTTCTATTTACTCTCATCACATTAATTCTATTTAACCGATGCTCCTGTGCAGGTAAATCTTTTTCATCTCAAAGGGATCACCGGGAGCCATCAACTTGGTCTGTCGGATCGAAGCGACCGGGTGAAATCCCAATTTTCGATAAAGTGACAGCGCAGGTTCGTTTCGCTCCCAGACACGTATCACCACATCGGAATATGCTTCAAGGGCACCAGCTAGCAGATCCGCCACCATCTGATGCGCGATCCCCCTGCCCCGAAAATCAGCATGAACCATCAACTCGCTTATATAGAGCGATCTACTCAAAGGAATCGATGGCAATTCGGCAGTAGGGAATTCGGTGTCATACAACAGTGACATCACCATGGCAACACCTGCCAGACGATCTCCTACAAACGTCATATTGCCCCACCCTTTGCGGATCAGGCTATCCAGGGTGCTCCCCGCCATGAGCGAATCTATGTACTGTGCATACTCACCAGTAGTGAATGCATGCAGGTAGAGATCGATTATCTTGCCGCGGAATTTGGGATAGATGAACTGATCCAGCGGAAAGAGTCGGTTGCGCAACATTGCATCGCTCATATCCATTTTTTGGTTGAACAAACAAAGGGAGAGGATGTTCACCATCCACCTACACTTCCACCGCCGCCACCCATCCCTGAGAAGCCGCCACCGAAGGAACCGCTGCTCCATTTACCCGCACCGGATGAGGATTGTGGCTGTAAGGCTGCATGACTCAACGTATTGGACAGGGTACTGTTGAGTGCATGTCCGAAGAGAGCGGCGTTTACGTATGATCCGCCATACCATGCGGGTCGGTAAGGTTCAGGACGAATTGCTGAGGAGAGAAAAGCTTGCTCAAACTTATCTCCCCAAACCTTCTCCATATCGAGGGCGATGGCATAAGGAAGCAGTTCTTCGAACAGTTGCGGTGTAACTGTCGGTGGATTGAAGAACTGAAGCTGTTTTTCCTCGGCTACATCGAGGTACATCTTCAAACCCTCCACCGCAGAGCGGTATTGCAGTTTTCTTTCCCCGGGGCGTACGATTAACCAGGCATAGAGGAGGTAACTCACCAACCATAACAGGAGCGTGGCGATGAGTGCTGTATGGTTCGCGCGAAATTGCAGTAGTTCATTACCCGCGAAGCCACCCATGACAAAGAAATAGAGTAGCAACATCAACCATGGCACCAGATGAAACTTCAGGTTACGACCTTCGCTAAGTACTGCCCCATGCTGCTTTTTCAGGCTCTTGCGAAATTCACTCATCATCATGGCAATCGTCTCGTCATACTTGCCGGTGAGCGTGATCATATGCCCACCTGCAAAGAGCCGGTTAATTACGATTTGTTCTTCCGGTGGCAGTGAGTGATCCACTTCTTTCAGTTTCAACAGTTGATAATGTTTGTCACGGCGCAGGCCGAAAAGCCCGCTTTTCTCCACCACCTCATCGATGCGGAGAAAACCCTTCACCGAAAGATTCACAATAGAGGCTGTGACCAGGTCATCAAGAAAATGCCCTTTGTAGAGCATCCCCACACTGGCGGGCGACAAACCATCGGGTGGGGCGAACTGGGGAATAACCACCGGTTTCTGTGGATCTACCCCATAACGACGCCATGTGTAGAAATAGTAGGAGAATAAGAATGAGAGGAAGAGAATGCTGATGAGTGCCAGCCCCTTCCTTTCGAACCAGTTGAAGGTACGGGGTTGCTGTTCCGGTGGACGTATTACAATGCCACTTGTGAAACCTACCGAAAGGGTGAGCATCTCTTCTGGCGGCAGATTGACGGCCAGTACCTCCAGGGTAGCATCATCATCTGCCTGTGAGATACAGTTACTCTCAGCAGATCCTTGACGACCGGTATAGCAGCGGGAGCTTATAATTTCAGCCCCGGCAGGTAAACGCACCACTGCGCTCACACTGTCCATAGAACGGTCTGACAATCCGTTTACGTTCCAACTCAGCTCGTCATAATCGGCAAAGAAGCCTATCTGACCTGCTGTCTCATAGGAAATTTCATAAGTGTAATAACCAGGTAACAAATATTTATCCCTCTCACCGGCATACAGTACCAGGTCACCCCCCTCCTTTTCGGTAAAATAGTTGACCGGATTGCCGTCGAGCAGCACTTCTCGGATGTTGTAATTCACATGTACAGGATTGTTCTCAGCATCTCTTCTGGTGAGAGGCAGTGCACGTGTGATACCACGCTTGAAAATGTCACCGGCAGCATAAATCCGAATCTTCTCCAGTACCGTAACCAAACCCGATTCTTCAATTTCGATCGCTGAGTGAAAGGCATGAATTTTCTCCTCCTGTCCCACTAAGCAGAGGGAGGAGAGGCTAAGCAAGAGAGCAGTCAGCAGCAGCCTCATCAGAATTTGATTTTTGGAACCTCTTTCTCTGTTTCGTTCTCCAGTTCAAAGAAGAGTGATTTGGTAAAATGAAACATGCCGGCAATCAGGTTGCTTGGGAAGGTTTCAACCAGGATGTTCTTCTCACGCACCGTACCATTGTAGTAACGCCTTGATTTCTCGATATCCGACTCTATCAGGCTCAATTGATCCTGAAGCTGCATAAAATTTTGATTGGCTTTCAGTTCGGGATACTGCTCTGCCACAACCATCAACCGGCCCAGTGCAGCGTTAAGGTTATTTTCGGCTGTCTCCTGCGATTTCAGATCATGAGCTTGAATGGCACCTGTCCGAGCCTGCGTAACACGCTCAAACGTCTCTTTTTCATGTGCGGCATATCCCTTTACACTCTCCACCAGGTTAGGAATCAGATCATGTCTTTTCTTCAACTGCACATTGATGCCGCTCCAGGCTTCATCCACCAACGTTCTCAACCGAACGAGCTTGTTGTATACCGAAACAGCGTATAGCAACAAGAATACAACAACAAGCAGCAGTACAAGCATAAATACCATAATGATCATTTTTTTGAGGTTACACAATAAAATTTAATCCAATGCATCAGGGTGGCATTAAATATAAAATGAAATCTTCCACACCAATATAGCGATAAAGATACTATTATTTTTATATTTTAATTGTTGCATTTAACAAAATTCACTTTTATCTTTTCTGAAACCATTTGTTTCGAACAACAGGTACTATTAAATCGTTAAATACAAATAGGCAAATCAAACATTGGTGGCGACGGGAAGCAATAACGGTAAAATTATTTAAATTGGTCGCTGTTGCAGATAATCAGAAACAAACAAATCATTGACAAATAAATAATCAATTATGAACAATTTCATTTTTCAGAACCCGACCAAACTGGTATTCGGGAAGGGACAAATAGCTAAACTGGCAGAATTGCTGCCCGATAACATCAACCTGATGCTCACCTTCGGTGGTGGCAGCGTCACAAAGAACGGTGTATACGACCAGGTCAAAGAGGCTCTCAAAGGACGCAACTTCATTGAGTTCTGGGGCATAGAGCCCAATCCACGCGTAGAAACGCTCAGGAAAGCTGTTAAAATGGGGAAGGAGAACAACATCAACTTTCTGCTCGCCGTTGGAGGAGGGTCGGTACTCGACGGCACCAAGCTAATCGCCGCAGGGATTGCGACAGACACAGATCCCTGGGAGATTGTAAAAGGAGGAGTGGCAAAAAAGCAGATTCCTTTTGCTTCGGTGATGACGGTTCCGGCCACCGGCTCAGAGATGAACGGTGCAGCGGTGATCTCACGTGAAGAGACACAAGAGAAGTATGGATTCTTCGGCACCTATCCGCAGTTCTCGATCCTGGATCCGGAGGTGACCTACTCGCTTTCACCCTATCAGGTAGCCTGTGGACTGGCAGATGCCTTCACCCATGTACTGGAACAATATATGACCACCCCAGGTCAGTCACGACTGATGGATCGTTGGGCTGAGGGTGTACTACTCTCGGTAAAGGAGATAGCACCAGGCATCAAGGAGAATCCGCTTGACTATGACCTGATGGCCGACTACATGCTTTCTGCCACACTGGCCCTCAATGACTTCATCCGTATGGGCATCACACAAGACTGGGCCACGCACCAGATTGGGCACGAGCTGACAGCACTTCACGGCATCACACATGGCCACTCACTGGCTATTGCAATGCCCGGCACCCTCAGGGTACTGAAAGAGCAGAAGAAGGGGAAACTATTACAATATGGTGAACGTATCTTCAACATCACTGAAGGAACAGAAGATGAGCGTGCAGAGAAGGCTATCGAGATGACTGAGCAGTTCTATCGTTCACTGGGGTTGACCACCCGTCTCTCGGAGGAGGGCATCGGAATGGAAACCATTGAGACCATTGCCAAACGCTTTAACGAGCGGGGTGACGCCTTCGGAGAAAACGGTAACGTAACCGGAGATGTGACACGTGAGATTCTGATCAGCTGCCTCTAATTCTCTGATCCTCTGAAAATATGAAAAAACTTGCATTTCTACTTTTCACAAGCCTGCTCACCCTGCAGGCTTTCGCCATCGATGATGCCCGTATGATGCGGTTTCCCGACATCAACCGCAACCTGATCACCTTTGTCTATGCTGGTGATATCTGGACCGTTGATGCAGCCGGTGGCAACGCCCGTCGTGTCACCTCCCATCCCGGCCTGGAGCTCTTTCCCAAGATCTCACCCGACGGTCGTTGGATCGCCTTCTCGGCAGAATATTCGGGAAGTAGACAGATTTGGGTAATGCCTGCAGAAGGGGGTGCCGCACGACAGCTTACTTACTATAACTCCGTGGGGGAGATGCCCCCGCGGGGAGGGTACGACCACGTGGTGCTCGATTGGAGTCCCGACAGCAAGCGTATTCTCTTCAGGGCCAACCGTACCAGCTTCGGCGACCGCAACGGTCGTTATTTCACGGTCGATCTGGAAGGAGGCCTCGAGCAGCCACTACCCATCGTCAACGGTGGCTTCGCCACCTTCTCACCCGATGGCAGCCAGCTCTGCTTCACCCCTGTAGACCGCGAGTTCCGTACCTGGAAAAGATACAAAGGAGGACGTGCTACAGAGTTATGGAGCTACGATCTTGCAAAGAACGAATCGCGACAGCTCACAAGCTGGGCCGGAAGCGACCAATGGCCTGTTTGGCATGACAACGATATCTACTTCACCTCCGACCGTGATAGCCGCCTCAACATCTGGCGTCGCAACATCGAAACAGGTGTAGAGGAGCAAATCACGCATCATACCGATTACGATGTGATGTGGCCCTCGGGGGAGCACGGACGACTGGTATACGAGATGGGGGGTGCCCTCTATCTCCTCGATCTTTCCTCGGGCGAGAACCGCAGGGTAAAGGTAGGTATCCACTATGACAATCCCCACCTGCAGGCCACCTACCGGAGCGTGAAGGAGTATGTTGGGAGCTATGGCCTCTCACCCACCGGCAAGCGGGCACTGTTCGAAGCACGGGGAGATATCTTCTCCGTCCCTGTGGAGAAAGGAGAGATCAAAAACCTGACCCGCACCCAGGGTATCCGGGAGTTATCCCCTGCCTGGTCGCCCGACGGCAAGCAGATTGCCTACTACTCTGATGCCACGGGTGAGTACGAGCTCTACCTGCTGGAGAACAGCGACAATGCAGAACCAAGACAAATCACCCGGGGGTCGTCGGCGTGGAAGCATGCTGCCGAGTGGTCGCCCAAAAGCAGCCACCTGGTCTACAGCGACCGCACCATGAAGCTATGGCTGGTGGATGTTGCCAGTGGTAATCAGAAGGTGATTGATGAAGCCAGCGCCGAAGAAATCACCGATTACAGTTTCTCACCCAACGGGGAGTGGGTTGCCTACAGCAAGACAGCCCCCAACTACCAGTCGTCACTATGGGTCTACAACCTAATCAGTGGAGAGAAGCGCCAGCTTACCGATGCCACCTTCTCCGATGGAAACCCGCTCTTCAGTCGCGATGGCAAGTACCTCTTCTTCCTCTCCAACCGTGACTTCAACCTGGCTTTCAGTAGCTTTGAATTCGATTATCTCTACAACAATGCCACCCGGATATACGCCCTGCCGCTGCAGGATGACGGCACCACTCTCACCCCCTACAAGGAGGATAGAGAGCCTGTTGCTGAAGAGAAGGCCTCTGAAAACAAAAAGGCAGATGATACGGAGTCAGAAAAGATGACAGTCGCCATTGACTTCAGTGACATCAACTCCCGTATCGAAACGCTGCCAATCCCGGCGGGCAACTATCGCCTCCTGGGAAGCGTGGAAGAGGGACTGCTTTATACAGCGGGAAACAAGGTAATGCGCTACAACATCAAGGAAGAGAAAACGGAAGAGATACTCGATGGAGCCGGTAATGGCATTCTGGCGGCTGACGGCAAATCGTTCATCTACCATAGAGGAGATACCTTTAGCGTAGCTAAAAACCAGCCGGGTCAGAATGTCAACAATGGAAAGCTCGATCTTGAACAGCTCACCATGAAAATCGATCCCCGCAAGGAGTGGGAGCAGATTTACCGTGATGCGTTCCGCATCTTCCGTGATTACTTCTATGTGAACAACCTTCACGGTGTTGATTGGGAGGGTATCCGTGAGAAGTATGGTAGGCTGCTGCCTCACCTTCCCAGCCGTTACGATCTGGACTATATTCTCAACGAAGTGGTGAGCGAGAGCAATACCGGCCACGCCTATGTGGACTGGGGTGACATCGCCCGCGTGGAAAGAATCAATGGCGGATTGCTGGGTGCAGAGCTGGAGGCTGATCTTTCTGCAAAGCGTTACCGGATCAAAAAAATCTATCCTGGAGAGAATTGGGATGAGAGTCGGCGCTCACCACTTACTGAAAGTGGCATCAATGTACAGGAGGGAGATTACCTGCTCCGTATCAACGGAGAGGAACTCACGACCGCACAGAACCCCTACGAACTGCTGGAGAACCTGGGAAACAGACATGTGGAGCTGACGGTAAACAACAGTCCTACCTTATCCGGAGCTAAGAAATTCAATGTCAAGACTATCACCAGCGAAGTGGAGCTACGTTATATGGACTGGGTGAGAAGCCGTCGGGAGCTGGTCGATCGTCTTTCCGGAGGCAGAATAGGATACATCCATGTACCCAACACCGCCATCGAAGGGAACCGGGAGCTTTTTAAGGGAATGCTCGCCTTCAACCACAAGGAGGCACTGATCATCGACGACCGTTACAACGGCGGAGGCTTCATTCCTGACCGGATGATCGACCTGCTCAACCGCCGCACGCTGGTATACTGGCACCGCAACGGACTGCCACAGCCAATGAAATCACCCGGAATCGCCCACGACGGTCCCAAAGCAATGCTGATTAATGGCTACTCCTCATCCGGTGGCGATGCCTTCCCCTACTTCTTCCGCAAGACAGGAGAGGGAAAGCTGATCGGGACCCGCACATGGGGCGGACTGGTTGGCATCTCCGGCAATGCACGCCTGGTGGATGGCGGATATATCTCGGTACCCCGTTTCGGTATCTACGATGAAGAGGGAGAATGGATCATCGAAGGAATCGGTGTCTATCCCGATATAGAGGTGGTGGACCGCCCTGAGGAGCTGGCCAAAGGGAATGATCCTTCTATTGAGAAAGCAGTGAAGGTGCTGCTGGATGAACTGAAGCAAAACCCGGTCAAAGAGATCGAGGCACCCACCCCACCCGACCGGTCGAAATGGATTGAAGTGGAAATAAAATAGACAGCGACAGCATGTTGAACCATTTCGGGTGACCATTTGTTACTAAAAAAGAAATCAGTTAAACAGTAAAAATCAAAAAGATGCATAGCCTAAAAATTGGAGCACTCTTTCTGCTCAGCAGCCTGTTGCTCTCTGCAACATGTGAACGTCAGAAGAGCAATGAAGCGACGACTGAGGATCAGATCTCACAACGTGGGACCCTCCCCCCGGTGGAGAACCGTGATCCCAATACCGATTATGCACCCGCTTTCGAAGGTCAGACCCGCATTGGCGGTCTGAAGACCACCACCCCCTACGAGGTGACGGTCATTGCCGAAGGACTTGCAAAGCCCTGGGCGGTCACCGCACTTCCTGACGGGCGTCTGCTGATCACCCAAAAGGCCGGAAGTCTGCGCATTGCGACCAGCGACGGCACGCTCAGTGAACCCATCACCGGCTTCCCGGAGGTCGACGACCGTGGACAGGGTGGTCTGCTCGATGTGGCTCCAGCACCCGACTTCGCGAACAGCGGGATGCTTTTCTTCACGCTGGCCGAACGGACAGCTGAGGGATCGCTTACAGCGGTGGGCAAGGGACGCCTCTCAGACGATGAAACAACCATTGAACAGTTCCGCATCATCTACCGCGCCATCCCCTACTTCGACAACAGCATGCACTTCGGCAGCCGCCTACTGTTCAACAAAGAGGGAAATCTCTTCGTGAGCACCGGTGAACGGTCCGACCTGGCAACACGTTACAACGCACAGAAGCTGGAAACAGCCCACGGCAAGGTTGTGCACATCACCCCCGAGGGAGAGCCCGTAGCGGGTAACCCCTTTATCGGACAAGAGGGAACCCTGCCGGAGATCTACAGCTATGGCCATCGCAATCCGCAGGGACTGGATATACACCCCGTGACGGGTGAGCTATGGCTCAGCGAGATGGGTCCCCGTGGGGGCGATGAACTGAACCTTATCAAGCCGGGCAAGGATTACGGATGGCCTGCCATCACCTATGGCATCGAATACAACGGCAATACCATCGGTGAGGGAATCACAGCGAAGGAGGGGATGGAACAACCCGTCTACTACTGGGATCCGGTGCTTTCCCCCAGCGGCATGGCGTTTTATGCCGGCAAAGCGATACCGGAGTGGCAGAATAACCTCTTCATCGGGGGGCTCAACAGCAACCACATCGCCCGTCTTGTGATTGAAGGCGACAGGGTCGTGGGCGAAGAACGTCTGCTCGCCGATGAGGGACAACGGTTCCGTGACGTGGGTGACGGCAACGATGGAGCCCTTTACGCGGTTACCGATGAGGGGAGACTCTACCGTATCGCAAAAGCGGATTGATCATACTTCATAAACCTCACATCCTCTGATCATGGATAAAAGAACATTCATCAAGCGAAGTGTCGCCGGCGCAATGGCAATCGGTACAACAAGCAAAATATCCACAGGCATGGCTACAGAGAACTTGTCAGAGATATCGGGCAACCACCCCGGCAACAAAGTTATCAGACACAAACTGGGGAAGACCGGTTTTGAAGTCTTCCCCGTGGTCTACGGGGGAATAGTCTCCATGCGCGACGGTCAGGATGCCTCCGACAACTACGTTGCCTGGGCACATGACAGGGGCATCAACTACTTCGACGTGGCACCCTCCTATGGCGATGCACAGGAGAAGTTGGGTAACTCGCTGAGACCTTACCGCAAAGAGGTATACCTTTCCTGTAAGACAACCCAGCGATCGCGGGGGGAAGCTGAGAAGGAGTTTGAAGAATCACTTCGGTTGCTACACACCGATTACTTCGACCTTTACCAGCTGCACAGCCTCACCTCCGCCGACGATGTAGACCGGGCATTTGCGACAAATGGGGTGATGGAGATGATCGAGAAAGAGAAACAGCGGGGCCGCATCCGCAAGGTGGGTTTTTCAGCCCACTCACAGGTACAGGCACTGCGAGCCATGTCGATGTATGATTTCGATACGGTAATGTTCCCCATCAACTGGCAGATGGATATGCTTGCCGGCTGGGGATCGGGAGTGGCCAATGATGCGAAACGACGCGGCATGGGGGTGATCGCACTGAAGGGACTGGTACACCGTCGCTGGCTGAACGACGAGGAGCGCAAAAGCTACCCCAAGTCGTGGGTGAAGCCAATCGATGTGGAGGAGCCGGAGCTGGGTATCGCCGCGCTGAAGTACACTTTCAACGTAGGAGCCGATGTGATTGTCCCCCCGGGTGATTTCCGCCACTTCGCCTTTTGCGTGGACCACATCGGTGAGATTGCTGATAGGCCTCTCACCCGCAAGGAAAAGAAACTGCTCGACAACGAGTTCCTCACGGTGAAGGAATATCCCTTCTTCGATCCGAAGGCATAATCAAAAATTATTGCATAGCAAGAGAGCCGACTCATATCGAACCGGCTCTCTTTTGCATTTAGGTAAGATGATCGCGGCCTCACAGCGTTGAGAGGCACAACCGCAGATTCAACCTTACTCGGTTGTAGTGTTGTAGTTGATCATCCACAGGATGCCGAACCGGTCGCGGAAACTGCCAAAGTAATCGCCCCAGAACATATCCTCCATCGGCATCTCTATCTCTCCTCCAGCTGAGAGCGCATTGAAAATCCTGTCAGCCTCTTCCCGACTTTCAGGAAAGACGCTGATGTAGGTACTGCTTCCGGCAATGTAAGTACCTTCCATATCGGATGTCACATCGGAGCCCATCAACAGCTCATCACCAATGGGGAGGGCTACATGCATCACCCGATCGCGGTCTTTCTCTGCGATCTCCATTCCTTCGATATCTTTCATCTTCATGATGCCGCCCTTGAATTCACCGCCAAAGACAGATTTGTAGAAATTGAACGCTTCCTCACAGGAACCGTTAAAATTGAGGTAGGGATTTAATTTTGTCATCATTTTTAGTTTTTTAAGTAGTTCCAAAGAATAAAAAATAAACATATTCATCTATGCTGGTGTGATCTGCCATTTAAATGATACTCATCCAACTTAATTAGATTCATTCTATATTGCAAATATAAGGTGCTGACTAACAAGAATCACTTACCATATGACAAGAAATATATTGTATTGAAAAAAAAGATGGCAACCTGTCATATGACAAGCCGGTGCTAACGTGTGGCCAGAAAACTGCCTTTGGAGAGCTCTTTCCTGATCCGACTCAGGGAGGTATCAGTCACCCCAAGGTAGGAGGCTATTTGCTTCAGCGGTGCCTGACGAATCACTTGCGGTTTCTCTTTTATCAGTTTCAGGTAGCGGGTTGTAGCGTTCTCGGTGATCATTTCCACCGCACGGTGTTTCGATTCAAAGAGCTGTTCCGACATCCATGCCCGCCCCCATTCACTCATTGCCTGAATGGAATGAAAGAACTGTTCGAACCGTTCCAACTCTATCTGCCAGCAGCAACAATCGGTCAAAGCCTGGATGTAGCCGTCGGATGGAGTTTGCTTAAACAGGGAGAGGACATCAATCACCACCTCCTGTTCGGAGAAAAAGTGGGTGGTGATCTCATTGCCCTCATAATTGTATAGGTATGAGCGCATCAGTCCGCTATCAAGGATCAGAAAACTTTTGGCGATCTCTCCTTTCGACAAAAAGAATTCCCCCTTTTTAATTTCAATCTCAACGTGTGCTTCACTGATGGTTATTAACTGCTCTTCAGTGAGCAGCGGATGACGGTACACCCGTCGCAGTGTCTCTTCTTTACGCATTGAATAATATATGATTGTCCAACATTCATTTCCTAAAACCTAACGATCGGCAACCCGGAGCGATGCCCTGATTGCCTCCTCAGCATGCTCGTAATGGAATCGGAAACCACTTTCCAATATCTTATGTGCCGAGATGCTGCTGCCACCCAACACTAGGTCGGCTGCCTCTCCCATCACCAGGCGCATGACAAAGGCAGGAACTGCGGGAAAGAAGAAGGGACGGTGCATCTCCTTCGCCAGGGTACGCATGAAATCGGCATTGGTAACCTGTTCCGGAGCCACGGCATTGTAAATGCCCTTCATCGTCGGCTCTTCGATTGCCCGGATATATAGTTGGCAAAGATCCTCCAGGTGAATCCAGCTGAGGTATTGTCTTCCACTCCCAAGGGGTGATCCCACCCCCAGCCGGGTGGGCAGCATCATCTTTTTGAAGGCATCACTGTCGCGGTCCACTACGAAGCCGGTGCGCAGTGCCACGGTTCTCACCCCCGGCAGGGTGTTGAACCGGAAGGCAGCCTCCTCCCACTGCCGGCAAGTATCACTCAGGAAATCAGGATCGACTGGCTGATCCTCCTCGGTGAAAACCTTGTCAGTAACAGCAGCCCCGTAATAGCCAATGGCGGAAGCAGAGATAAAAGCTTCAATCCTATGTTCGCTCTCCTGCAGGGTGTCAAACAGTAAAGCGGCAGTATCTACACGGCTCGCCACGATTTCATTCTTTCGGGCTTCGCTCCAGCGACCCTCACCCAGGTTGGCACCCGCCAGGTGTATGATCATATCGGCCTGTTCCACCGCCTCCCTGTCGATCTTCCTGTTTCGGTAGTCCCAAATGTAGCGTGGCGGATCACTTTCCGGATCCCTTTCACGGCTGAGCCAAAGCACCTTGTAACCGCGTTCCATGAGCATCTTCGTCAGCCTGCGGCCTACCAGTCCCGAGCCCCCTGTCACCAGAATTGTTTTCATTTTGATCCCTCTATTTGAAAATGTTTGTTTCGTTCCTACCAGCAACCACCCGCAGGAATAAAACGCAACGCGGTGCGAAAATGTTTTCGCACCGCGCTTCTAAAGGTTATAAGGTAATCAACTCCTATCTCCTGCTTCCGCTGGCAATCATGATGTAGTAGAGCAGTGTGGCCAACGAGCTGAGGGCAGCCACCACGTAAGTATAACCCGCCCATCGGAGGGCATCCACTGCCTGGTCATGGTTGCTTCTGTCGGTGATACCGGCACTCCTGAGCCATACCAGCGCACGGTTGGTGGCATTCTTTTCCACCGGGAGGGTGACAAAACTGAAGAGTGTGGTGAGGGCGAACATGCCGATACCAATCCAGATCAACATCGGGAAGGTCTGTATCATGATGATACCACCCAGAATTACCCACATCACCCACTTGGAGGTGGAGGAGACAACGGGAACCAGTGCCGACCGCATCTTCAGGGGTGCATACCCCTTGGCATGCTGTAGCGCATGTCCCGTTTCGTGGGCAGCGACAGCAGCAGCTGCCACGCTGTAAGAGCCATACACCGGCTCGCTCAGGTTGATGGTCTTGTTGAACGGGTTATAGTGGTCGGTGAGTCTTCCTTTCACGGAGATCACCTGAACATCGAAGATGCCGTTGTCGTGCAGCATCTTCTCAGCCACCTCACGACCGGTCATCCCGTTGCGGAGGGGTATCTTCGAATATTTCTTAAAACGGCTCTGCAGGGTAGACTGAACGGCCCATCCGGCAATCGCTATGGCGATGAACAGAATCCAAATTGGTGACATAACTTTTCTATTTTCTAACTAAACATTTGGTGTGCACAAAAGTTCAACTGCCAAAAGTGTGCCGTTTTACTGGCGGATGATGGTCTGCGCCCTGTCGGGACCCACCGAAACGATGGCGATGGGCACTCCCAGCTCCTCCTCCAGGAAAGTGAGATAGTTGTTAAATTCCTCCGGGAACTCATCTTCCGACTGCATTTTTGTCATGTCGGTTTTCCATCCCGGCAGTTCCACCCACACCGGTTCTATTCCTTCGGTGATGTCGAATGGGAGCTCTTCAGTTTCCTTTCCGTTGATGCGGTATGCCACGCATGTCTTGATGGTTTCAAAACTGTCCAGCACGTCACTTTTCATCATCACCAACTTGGTCACACCGTTGAGCATCACCGTGTAGCGCAGCGCCACCAGGTCGATCCAGCCGCAGCGGCGGGGACGACCGGTCACTGAGCCATATTCACGGCCATTGTCGCGAAGCAACTGTCCAAACTCATCAAACAATTCGGTGGGGAAGGGACCACTCCCCACCCGGGTGCAATAGGCCTTGAAGATGCCATAAACCTCACCAATGGTGCTGGGCGCGATTCCAAGTCCTGTACATGCACCGGCACAAATGGTGTTGGAGGAGGTGACAAAGGGGTAAGATCCGAAGTCGATGTCCAGCATTGAGCCCTGTGCACCCTCGGCCAGCACCCTTGCACCGTTCTGCAGCTCGCGATTGATAAAGTGTTCACTTTCGATGATCTGAAAACTCTTCATCTTCTCCACCCCTTCAAACCATGGTTTTTCGAGTGCTTCCAGGTCATATTCAAAATCGTACTGATCGAGCATCTCCTTGTGGCGTGCCACAGCCTGGCTGTATTTCTCCTCGAAGTTGTGGAAGAGATCACCCACCCGGAGTCCGTGACGACTGATCTTGTCGGTGTAGGCAGGTCCGATACCCCGCCCGGTGGTCCCGATCTTGGCATTGCCCATCGCCTTCTCCGAAGCGGCATCGAGCAGTCTGTGTGTGGGCAATATCAGGTGTGCCTTCTTGGAAATGTAGAGCCTGTCGGTCAGGGTGTGCCCTGTCTCTTCGAGTGCCTCAATCTCCTGACGAAAGAGTGCCGGGTCTATTACCACACCGTTGCCAATGATATTCACTTTTCCCTCCTGAAAAATACCGGAGGGGATTGATTTCAAGATATATTTCTCACCTTCAAACTCGAGCGTGTGACCGGCATTGGGTCCACCCTGAAAACGTGCCACTATCTCATAATTTGGTGTAAGCACATCCACCACTTTTCCTTTTCCCTCATCGCCCCACTGGAGCCCCAAGATTACATCAACTTTCATATTTTGTGTGTTGTTAATCGGATGAATGGGATTTGGTTCACCCATCCCTGTTTGATAAGCACCTATCGATTACTTATTTTTTTTTCTTCTCCTTACTGTCACGCTCAAGTTTTCGCAGTTCCATCTTCTTGGCATGGCTGCATTTGCTGCAAGTACCATAGATGTACATACTGTAATAACTGACGCTGAATTTCTTGATTTTTTTTAGTTGGGCCTGTGTCAGCAGGTCGCTGTTTCTCGTCTCCCATACCTGTCCGCAGCTGGTGCAGATTAGATGATCATGATTTTCATTGCCGTAGGCCCGCTCATACTTAGACATGTTACCGCCAAACTGATGCTTCACCACCAGTCCGCAGTCCAGCAACAAATCTATTGTATTGTAAAGGGTAGCGCGGCTCACCCTGAAGTTCATGTCAATCATCGACTTGTAGAGGGAATCCATGTCAAAATGGCCCTTCGTCGTGTAGATATGGTCCAGGATAGCAAACCGTTCGGGCGTCTTTCGGTGTTTATGCAGTGTGAGGTACTCCATAAACTCATCCTTCACCTGTTTTCTTAATTTCTGACTGGCCTCCATTGCTACAAAATTATTCCAATTTATTGATTTATCCTAATGTTCTCTTTTGATATTTCTCTTCAATCGCAGAAATTGATTTCATTTTATCATCCCGCTATCTATTTGATTGTTTGCGAGTGATAGAAGAATGCAGGTGTGGAGGGTTTACTCTCATTGTGGTATGAATCTGAAACAGTCACGAAGTAGTAAAAAGCCTGATCGTCATCCTCAACCTCCAGGTGAAAATTGGGTTCCTTCACTCCCACAGCCAACAGATTCTCCGCCCGATCAACGTTAAAATCGTCACTTTTGGTTCGATAGATATTGTATGTGACCCTCTGTTGCTTACCGGTATCATTCCAACTCAACTCAAACAGTCCGTCGGCTCTTCGTTCCGCCCTCAAATCGGCAGGGGGTGCGGGGATGGTATCTGAGAGCCACGTCATTGGTGGCAGCTTGGCCGGATAACGATAGTAGGTTGCTATGGATGAGAGGATTCCCTTGGTATTTGCGAGCAGGTTGCCCGTGCGAAAATAGGCCTGCCCGTGAACCCTGTTTTGCCGGGTATAATTTACCTGGTTGAGGATATCCTGTCGTGACCATCCCAGCTCTACCATTTGATAGGCACCGAGACCGGGTACCACGATCCGCCGGTTGCCATTCTCCATCCAATCGTCCACAAAAGGGTAAAAGAGATGATCCTTGTAATACATCATCGGATAGAGCGCATCGTGCTTACCGGCCTGCATCCAACGACCGGCATCTTGGTAGACCGTCTCCATGGCAGTCCATCCATGTCCGTTGCTGCCAATGGCACGGTAACGTCCTAGGGGGGCACTGCTCACCTGAACCCATGGTTTTTCCTGCTTGATCCAGTCGTATGCCTTGGTCACAAACCGTGTGATGTTATCCCTCCGCCAGTCGGCCCGCGATTTACCCTTGCCATAGAGGCGGTACATGGCGTCGTCGGGAAAACGTCCCCTGTTATCGGGATAACGGATGTAATCAAAATGAATCCCATCCACCTCGTAGCCGGTAACGATCTCCTTCACGATTGAGAGGAGGTAATCATCGGAACGCGGATTTCCCGGGTCGAGATACCATTCACCGTTGAACTTCCTCACCAGGGAGGGATGCTTCCTGGTCACCGAAGCATTTCCCAGGCTCCTCACCTGGCGGTCGTTACCGAGGGGATAGGTGACAATCCATGCGTGGCATTCGAGTCCCCTCTTGTGACACTCTTCAATGGCGAATGCCAGGGGATCAAAAGCAGAGGGAGCATTACCACCACCGACAACCAATGAAGACATCGGCTCTATTGATGAGCGGTAAAGGACCTCTCCCCTGCCCCGCACCTGGAAGAGTACCGTGTTGAAGTTGTATTTCTGCAAACTGTCAAGGATGGTGATCAGCTCTTTTTGCTGCATCTCACGGCTGGTTCTGTTACGCGGCCAGTCGAGCCCATAGTTGGTGGTGAGCCACACAGCTCTCACTTCCGTTGCCGATGGTTCCGATGATAACAGATGAATAGAATTGACAATCAGCAGGATGAGTAAAAAGTATATCTTGTGCATTAATTATAATCGTTCTAATCTTTGACGCTTACAAATATAGTACAAAAAAAGGGTTCATGCTATAGATGGGGCGCATCAGATAAACGAGAGAACCTTTTCCTATATTATGGGAAGCTATTCTGATATTCTAACCTTATTCCATCCTTATATCCACTCCAATAATTAGGGTCTGCTTACTAATTCCCAATCAGGCACACAATTTCATTTGTGGCTTGACTGGATAAATATTTATATTTCTCACTTTCATCAGTTTCGATAGAAACGAGACAAAATAAGGAAGGGGAATATCC
>Ga0209408_1000060_pt1 | contig 88744 bp, 75 predicted proteins | sample AD_UKC107_MetaG_FD_184422 | JGI IMG/M metagenome (GOLD analysis project Ga0209408, IMG submission 184422) | Active sludge microbial communities of municipal wastewater-treating anaerobic digesters from Hong Kong - AD_UKC107_MetaG (SPAdes)... | ecosystem: Engineered > Bioreactor > Anaerobic >... | reverse complement strand
CCTACTAACAGGAGGTGTAATGCTTGGCGCAATTTATATGGCAACCGACTACGTTACCTCGCCAATGCATCCCAAAGGCATGTGGGTGTTTGGAGTTGGAATCGGTGTGCTTACAGTTCTAATCAGAGTTTGGGGTGCCTACCCCGAAGGAGTGTCGTTTGCAATTCTAATAATGAATGCATTTGTTCCTTTAATCAATAGATATATGAAACCAAAACGCTTCGGAGAGGAGGTGAAGAAAAATGGCTAAAGAATCGAATTTCAAAAATATGACGTTGACATTATTGACAGTAACTTTGCTGTCGTCGATAAGTCTTGGTTTTGTTTACAGTTTCACTAAAGGTCCAATAGATGCAAGTAAACTTGCAAAACAGAATAGTGCCATTAAGCAAGTCGTTCCAGAGTTTAACAATGATCCAGCGAAAGAAGTTTATAAAATGGCAGTTGATGGTGATACATTAAGTTTTTTTCCTGCAAAAAAGGATGGCCAATTAGTTGGAACTGCAATTAGTACGTTTACAAATAAAGGATTCTCTGGAAATATAAAAATTATGGTAGGTTTTTTGCCAAATGGTACAATTTATGGAATTTCAGTACTTGAGCACAAGGAAACTCCAGGGCTTGGCGATAAGATGGAGTCAACTAAATCGGATTTTAGCGTTCAGTTCAAAGGGAAGAACCCTGCTGATTTTAAACTTATGGTTAAAAAGGATGGCGGTGATGTTGATGCAATAACGGCATCAACAATAAGTTCCAGAGCATTCTGTGATGCCGTTCTACGAGCCTACAACGCATATATGAAGGAAGGAGGAGCCCAATGAATCAGGTAAAAAATTTCACGAAAGGTTTCATTAAGGAGAACCCCGTTTTTGTTCTTCTTTTAGGAATGTGTCCCACACTTGGAACTACAACCAGCGCAGTAAATGGATTGGGAATGGGGTTAGCAACCACCTTCGTTCTTGTAATGGCCAACATTGTTATTTCGTTGGTGAAGAACGTTATACCAGCGAAGGTTCGTATTCCTTCGTACATTGTAATTATTGCATCGTTTGTAACAATGGTTGATTTGAGTATGGCTGGTTTTTTACCAGCGCTTCATGCTCAGCTGGGATTATTCATCCCTCTTATTGTAGTAAACTGTATAGTTTTAGGAAGAGCCGAAGCTTTCGCTTCGAAGAATACTATCGGTTCGTCATTCATTGACGGATTGGGAATGGGTCTGGGTTTTTCCTTCGCGCTAACTTTGCTTGGTGCTACCCGTGAGATTCTGGGTAGCGGAAAGATTTTTGGCCTAACCCTGTTCCCCGATAAGTATGCTATGCTGGTATTTGTGCTGGCGCCGGGTGCATTCTTCGCGTTGGGTTACCTTATTACCATTATGAACAAACTTGCTAAGAAGAACTAAAAAAACCTTAAGCCATGGAATATGTAATTATCATAATATCAGCAATATTTGTAAATAATATTGTACTGGCAAAGTTCCTCGGAATTTGTCCGTTTCTTGGGGTTTCCAATAAGGTTGAAACCTCGGTTGGCATGTCGGGTGCGGTACTCTTTGTTATTACCATTGCAACCATTGTAACGTACTTGCTAATGCACTACGTGCTGATTCCTCTTAACATAGGTTACATGCAAACCGTAGCATACATTCTTGTAATTGCTGCGCTTGTGCAAATGGTTGAAATTATTCTTAAGAAGGTTAGCCCCTCGCTTTACCAAGCGTTAGGAGTTTTTCTACCATTAATAACAACAAACTGTGCCATTTTGGGTGTGGCAATTCTGGTTATTCAGAATGAGTACAACCTTCTTGAAAGCGTTGTTTTTGCCATTGCAAATGCAGTTGGTTTTGCGTTAGCGCTGATTGTTTTTGCCGGAATCCGTGAGTCACTCGATTTGGTTGACTTGCCAAAAGGAATGAAGGGCGCTCCCATTGCTTTGGTGGTTGCCGGAATTCTTGCTCTTGCATTTATGGGCTTTGCCGGAATTGTGTAGCTAGCAAATTCATTTAAAATATTAAGCCTGCTCATTCGAGCAGGCTTTTCTTATTTTTTCGCCAAATATCTAACCCCAAGGTATTTAAGGGTAACGCCGATTATTGGAATTCTCAGGATTTTCTGCTTATCCTTCTCGTTATTCTCGTTTAACCAATCGCTTAGGGTGTGGATTGGCGCGCATAGAATTTTGGTTTTTGGGTTGAGAAGAATCGTTTTCTCTTTATCAAGCACTATGGTTCGGTTTTTTCGGGGAATAATTCTATAGTATTTCCTTACACGAAACAGTGGTCTGAAGTATTTAAAGAGCCGCGATATGTATTTCTTCTTAAAGATAAAACTGTTGCAGGTTTCGCAGTGTCCAGCAACAATATTTCCGAAAACCAGCTCGTTGCAGTTTACCTTCCCTTTGCAGGTTAAGCAATCCATTTCAACCTTTCTGTTTGTTGGCTCAAAGATTTTTTGTGACATCGATTTTCTGAAAGCCGAGTAGCTAAGTGCGATGCGGAGAAACCAAAGTTGCAGAAAAACCAGTCCGATGTATAGAAGGTAGAAGTAGTTCGCGAAGTTCTGATGGAAAAGGAAACCGTCGTATAGCCCATGAGCCAGTGAGGCAAGGGCAACGGAAAGGAATAGTCCGAGATAGTTCTTGTGAATCTTCTTGTGAATAAAGAATGCAATTCCCATGTATCCCGAGAACGACATGTGACCAACCGTGGCGAAAATTGAACGGGTAATGAGCAGCGTGAAAGGGGCTTCGGCACTGAAACAGTAAAAAACGTTCTCGATAACAGAGAAACCAAGCGAAACGGCTGAAATGTATATTAGCCCGTCAACAATCTCGTCGAACTCTCGTTTAATGAAATCGAGGGCGATTACCAGCGCCAGCAGCTTCGATATTTCTTCAATGAAACCAATTTTGAAAATTGCATCGATGATGTTGTAGCGTACATTTACAAACTTGTATAGAAAAAGCGATGCGAGAACAGAAATAGCTCCGCCAAGCACCATAACAAGGAGTAACTTTTTGAAGGGTTCCCTTTGGTAGGCATCGTAACTTCTGAGCTTTATAAGGTAAGCTATGCCAATTGCAAATGCTAGAATAATTACAGCTAGTTCTTGATAATGTGTCATAGAAAGGATAATTACTATTTAAACTTCAATAAAGATAATTAGTTTTGAATCATAAATCTAAAATAATTAACATGAACACAATTGAACAATGTAGTTTCTGTTGAGAAAAACATTTGCCATTTGCCGTTCGACTTCCTACATTTGCCATTCATTTTTAGAAGGTTTTATTAGTATTATAAATGCAGAATATTTACCCAAATAATTTCGAAGAGAAAATTGGTTTCGACCGGATTCGCAGTCAGGTGAGCGATATGTGTTTTTGTGCGCTTGGGAAAAGAAAAGCCGTTGAGGCATTCTTTATGACCGATTTCAACGAAGTTGCAAAACGTATCGAGCAGGTTTCGGAAATGAAAACTATTTACCAGATGGAGGATTCATTCCCTGTTGATGGTTATGCTGATGCAACTCCTTTCCTTGAGCGGATTAAGCGCGAAGGATCGTGGATGGACGAAACCGAACTGTTCACTCTTCGAAAATCGCTGGATGCAATTAAAGCGTTGGTTTCATTCTTTAAGCGAGGCGAAAAACCAAAATACCCGTCACTTACAGAGCTTGCAAAAAGCGTTGAGTATTTCCCGTTTGTTGCCGAAAGAATTGACTCAATTCTAAATAAGTACGGAAAAATAAAGGATAATGCTTCGCCTGAGTTGGCAAGAATTCGCGGTGAAATTACTTCGAAACAGGCTTCGGTTTCGAAACGAATAAACTCGATTCTAAAATCGGCGCAGGCCGAGGGAATTGTCGATAGCGATGCCCAAACTTCAATTCGCGAAGGACGAATTGTGATTCCCGTTAGCGCTGCCAACAAGCGTAAACTCAAAGGATTTATTCACGATGAATCGGCTACCGGAAAAACTTTCTTTATTGAGCCGGTTGAGGTTGTTGAAATCAACAACGAAATTCGTGAGCTTGAGTACGATGAGCGCCGCGAGGTTATCAGAATTCTGGTTGAGTTTTCCGATACGATTCGCCCGTACCTGCCGGAATTATTGCAATCATACGATTTTCTGGGAGAAATTGATTTTATCCATGCAAAGGCAAAGTTTGCAGCAGATGTAGCGGGAGCAAAACCAATTATACACGAGAATCCTAAAATTTATCTGCGTAAAGCAGTTCATCCGTTGCTAATGCTTGCACTAAGGCGTGAAGGCAAGGAGGTAATTCCGCTCGATATGGAGTTAAAGGCCGATGATCATATCCTGCTAATTTCCGGCCCAAACGCCGGAGGGAAATCGGTTTGCCTAAAAACGGTAGGGGTTTCGCAGTACATGCTGCAATGCGGATTCTTACCGCCGGTTCTCGAAAATTCTGAGATGGGAATTTTTAGCAAACTTTTAATTGATATTGGTGATGAGCAATCCATTGAGAACGATTTAAGCACCTATAGTTCCCACCTGCTTAACATGAAATTTTTTGTGAAAAATTCCGATTCAAAAACGCTAATCCTTATCGACGAGTTTGGTGCGGGAACTGAACCTCAGGTTGGTGGCGCAATTGCCGAATCGATGCTGCAGAAATTCAACGAAGTTGGTGCATTTGGAGTTATCACTACTCACTACACAAATCTTAAACATTTTGCCGCTGGCAACAAAGGAATTGTTAACGGTGCTATGCTTTTTGATGTTGGGAGAATTGAACCGCTCTTTAAACTAGAAATCGGGAAACCCGGAAGCAGCTTTGCGTTTGAGATTGCACGAAAAATAGGTTTGCCCGAAGATTTGCTGAAACTTGCCGAGGATAAAGCGGGGAAGGATTACATGAGTTCCGAAAAGTTTTTGAAAGAAATTTCGCGCGATAAACGATACTGGGAGAAGAAACGCGATAGTATCAGAATTGCCGGGAAAAAATCTGAGGAGTACGAGCAGAAGTTGGAATCGGAGTGGGAATCAATAAAAAATCAGCGGAAGGAAATCCTTAAAAAAGCGAAGGATGAGGCTGAAGCAATTTTGTCGCAAACAAATAAAATTATTGAGAATACAATCCGTGAAATAAAGGAATCTGCTGCCGATAAAGAACGAACCTTAAAAGTTCGTAAGGATGTTGAGGATTTGAAGTTGAAAATTAAAAGCAACGAAATAGAGGAGGATGAAACGGTAGAGCAGAAGATGGAACAGATTCGCCAGCGCCAGAAACGGAACGAAGAAAGGCGGCTGAAACGTGGCGAAGCAAAACCTCAATCAGCACCAAAACCCGAAAAACCGAAGGAATTTGAGAAGGGCGATAAGGTGAAAATTAAAGGTCAGGATTCTACAGGCGAAATTATGGAGGTTAGCCCGAAAAATGCGGTGGTTGCCTTTGGCAGCATGATGACTACGATTAAACTCGACAGGTTGGAGCGGATAAGCCTTACAGAATTCCGCAAGGTGGAAAGAACGGTTCGCTCACCGCAAACCGGCGCTGGATTTGATCTGAATAAAAAACGTTTGAATTTCCGATCGGATATTGATGTTCGTGGCTACCGTGCCGACGAGGCGCTGCAAACCGTTCAGGATTTGGTTGACGAAGCAGCAATGATTGGAATCGGACGAGTTCGAATTCTCCACGGAAAAGGAAACGGAATTCTCCGGCAGGAAATCCGTAATTTCCTAAAAACCATTCCGTACGTAAAGAATTTTCACGATGAGCATGTTGAGTTTGGTGGAGCAGGAATTACAGTTGTTGAAATTGACTCGTAGTAGAACTTTTTGTAACATATGTAATTGAATGTCATTGTTTTGTTTAAAGTTAATAACGATGATTTTCCTGTATTTGCTGAATCTGCAAGAATCTCTGTAATCTGATATAAATTAATATGAGTATCAGTTTTGATGCCAATAAATTGACCTTGATTTTCCTCATTTACCCTGTCCCTAAAGCTATTGAAGAAAATCAAGTTACCCCTTTTAGGGTTAGGGGTAAACAAATTGATTTTCTGAACTATCTTTTTTGCCAGGAATCAAAGCGGATAATCATTTAAATTAAATCAACCTAAATTCTATTAAATTTGATATATTTATCAACCTAAATTGAGCCATGGAATGCAAATTCTGGTTTATACAGAGGTTATAACCCCTCGGGTAACCTATATTTTTAATCACATTCTTTCCCAAATTCTGGGTTTTGACGTAATATTTACTCAGGATAAAAGTTATGTATCTTCGTTCAGCGGTCCGGTAGTTAATTATTCTACCCAAAATAATTTAGGTTCATTTCAGGTTATTCCTCATCAACTCCTTTTTGAGGAAGGAATAGAAAGCCAGCAGTTCGATTTTTTTACCTGGCGCAATCTGCCTGCTTTTTTTCCGACCGATAACACCCATGAAATTCCATTCGATATTTTCGCAGCAAGTTTTTTCCTGATTTCTCGTTACGAAGAATACCTGCCACATGAGGCAGATAAGTACAAACGGTTTCGGGTTGAGAATAGTGTTGCATACTGGAATGGTTTTCTCGAAATTCCTCTTGTAGATTTGTGGATTGTTGAATTTGGTGAAATTTTGAAGCAGAAGTTTCCTTCCGCACAGATAATTCTACCACCATTTAAGTTCTTACCCACAATTGACATCGACAACGCTTTTGCCTACAAGCATAAAGGTTTTTTTAGATCACTTGCCGGAATCGTAAAATCAACTTTAAGTTTAAATATTCTGGACTTACACCTACGATTAAGAGTTATTTTTGGATTTTCAAAGGATCCGTTCGATACGTACTTACTTTTGTTTGAAACGTTAAAGCATTTTCCGCAAACTATATGGTTCATTTTGGGGGGGAAGTATGGGCGATACGATAAAAACGTGTCCTTAAAACGAACTCGGGTAAAGAAACTTATCCGGAAAATTAGCTCAACCTTTAATGTTGGAGTACATCCCTCATTCGCTTCGTATTTATCATATGATAGTGTAAACAGTGAAATTCTTAGATTAAAATCAATTTGTCGAAACGAGGTTGCTTCGAGCCGCCAGCACTTTTTACGGGTTAAGTTTCCTGAAACTTATAGAATACTGGTTCAAGCAGGAATTAAATCCGATTATTCAATGGGTTACTCATCTACTGTAGGTTTTCGAGCATCAACATGCCATCCCTTCAACTTTTTTGATTTGACTGAAAATAGGGAACTCTCTCTCTCGATAGTTCCGTTTCAAGTCATGGATCGCGCCCTTCTCGAAGGGAAAAATTTATCAAAAGAATTAGCTGTCGATAAAACCATTGAGATTGCCATGAAAGTTAAAGAAGTAGGAGGGACTTTCGTTACAGTTTGGCACAACGAGTCGCTTTCGGGTGTTAATGAGTGGAAGGGCTGGGAGAATGTTTTTAGCGAAATAGTTGATAAGATAGTTACACAACAGAATTAGAAATTGGAGATTCGTTACCTAAAGAGAAATGAGATTGACACCCAAAAGTGGGATAGGTGCATTGCCCATTCCGTGAACGGAATTGTGTATGCCTACTCCTGGTTCCTCGATATAGTTGCTACTGACTGGGATGCACTTGTTGGCGAGGATTACAAGGCGGTTTTTCCGTTAGTGTTCGGGAATAAATATGGGTACAATTACCTATACCAACCACCGTTTGCTCAGCAACTAGGACTCTTCTCTGTCGGGCCACTTAGCTGGAATTTGCTTAAACGTTTCCTCAATCTGGCAGCTTCAAGGTATAGTTATTTAAATTTGAACCTAAATACCTACCTGAAAATTGAAGCCAATAGCTTCAAAACCATTCCGCGTAAAACCTTTCACCTTGATTTAATTGAAGATTATTCAAAAATTTCAGGTCGATTTTCAGTAGTAACCCGAAACAACATTTCATCATCCGTAGCAAATAGTGTGCAGGTTATTCGGGGGTTAAGTGCTTTTCAGATGTTAGAGTTGAAACGCAATGAAAAGAACAATGCCTTGAAGTCCAGGCATATTGAAATGATTATGCAAATAATTTCAACATCGGTTTCGAATGGAACAGGTGAACTTTACGGCGCATACACAAGCAGGAATGAACTTTGCGCTGCAGCGCTTTTCTTAAGATCCAACGGCAAACTAGTTTTTTTGCTTTCAGCGAATAGCGAGGAAGGAACCACAATAAATGCATTGCACTCAATTTTCGATTTTGTTATTCATCATCACTCTGAGAAGCACTTAGTTCTGGATTTTGGAGATGCCGAGAACGAAAAAATGGCAACGTTCTACAAGGGCTATGGAGCTTCGGAGTGTGCATATGCACAATTAGTTATAAATAATCTGCCTGCAAATATTAGCCTCTTCAAATAATTCTTCCCAACCTTTATCCTTTTATCCTTTATCCCTTTTACTCCATCAAACTCTCAAAATCAATTTCGGCAGTATGTTCAGTTTCTACAAGTTTTGTTTTTTCGCATTTGAGGGTTTTTGAAGGGAACTTTTTCAGAAGACTGTAGTTGTGAGTTGCCATTATTACAGCCCGTCCGGAGGCAGCAATATCGAATAGAATTTTCATAATTTCATCGGAAGTTTCAGGGTCGAGGTTGCCGGTTGGCTCATCAGCCAAAATTATTTCGGGGTTGTTCAGGAGCGCCCGGGCAATAACAACACGTTGCTGCTCACCCCCCGATAGCTGGTGGGGCATCTTAAACTCCTTGTACTTAAGCCCAACTTTATCAAGCACATCATCAATTCGTTCTTTCATGGCCTGCTTGTTTTTCCAGCCAGTTGCCTTAAGCACGAAAAGTAGGTTATCGTTTACCGACCTATCGCTGAGAAGTTGGAAATCCTGGAATACGATTCCAATCTTTCTTCTCAGGTAGGGGATTTGCTTACGTTTTATCTTTTTTAGGTCGAATCCGGTAACAGTGCCTTCCCCGGTTTTCAACGGAAGTTCAGCATTAATGGTTTTAATGAGGCTGGTTTTCCCACTTCCAACCTTGCCAATGAGGTATATAAACTGTCCCTTTTCAATATTCAGCGAAACATTTGAAAGTATCAGGTTGTCATTCTGAAATATTGAAACGTTCTTGAATTGAATTATGGTGTCGAGGGCCATTAGAGTTCAAGTTTAGTTAGTTTTCCAAATTCAAGTTTATCAACTATATTTTGAATGCTTTCTTCGGTTAAGGTTTTATTAAAAAATTTGCTTAACCTGTCGTAGGGTGGTTTGCATCTCGAGTTCGAAAGTAGCAACATGTCGCTGGAACGAATCTGTATGTAGTCCTTGCCAACAATTTCACCCTTTACTTTTAGCAAATAGAAGGTACTTTTTAACATATTCGCTCCTTTTTTGCCATAAAGATAATTCCATTTTTTTAATCTGCTTGTTTTCCGTACACTTTTGCCCCAATTACAAGCCCAGCGCTAATTATTACTATGTTTTTTATTATGTATTGCCCCTCAAGCGTTGGTGCGAACGGAACTCTTGTAAAAACTTCGTTCGGGAAAATAAGCATTGGGGCAAAAGTTCCCAACATATGCATAAATAGCAACAGTAAAGTTATACGTTGAAACTTTCCTGTAAGGAAACCTAAGCCAATAACCGTTTCCCATGTTGCCAAAGTAATAATTATAAACTTTGGAGTTACTAAGCCAAAGGTTAGGGCTGCAATAGTATCAATGGCCAAGTCCTGGGCAGGACTAAGCCCCGGAAAAAATTTCAGGAAACCAAACCACAGGAATATTATTCCAATACTAATCCTCAGTAAATACAAAGAATTTCGATTTAGCCAGTATGCTATAATTCTCTCAGATTGTTCGTAAGTGTTTTTTGTTGTTTTCATAATCAAGTCCGTTTGTTATTATAATAACAAATAAATTCCTTTTCTTGTTCATTGTTACTAGCACTAACTGGCATAGAAATTGAGTTATTTCACCTATATTTTTTATTCGTTGCTCAAATATTGGGCGCTGATAAATATTAATGTTTTATATTAGTGTGTTCGAAAATTATTTACTAACCCTAATACTATTTTACCATGAAAAAGTTTAGAATTATTGCTCTACTCAGCTTGTTTGCTTTCGCTTTTTCTTCCTGTGAAAAGGAATAGGATTTCCTAATTGGAAAGTGGAATATCGACAAAACCACAACATCAATCTATGTTGAAGATATTTTACTTCAGTTCCCAGGCCTTACAAATCCTTCAGTTCAAACGAACTTAGGTTGGATTGAATTTAAGGAAGGTGGGTCAGGAGTTGATGATGTTGGAGCCACATTTACTTGGGCATTATCAGGTGATAATCTAACAGTTACAGATGATGATGGTTCGATTACAATGAAATTAACAACAAAGGAGGATGAAAAAATAGTTGGAGAATGGACCGAAGTGGAGGATGTTGAAGGGGTTGAATGGTCAGTTGAAACGATAATTGAACTGAGCAAGTTGTAGTTCTGTAATCAATTATATAAAGCCCTTCGAAAAATCGGAGGGCTTTTATTTTCTCTGAAAACTGCTACACTATCAACATTTTTGCATTATATTTGTTGTTTATAGTAATTTTGAACAATCAAAATTTTAAGTATGAAAACGTTTGCACATGCGCTTCGATGCTTTTGGGTATTTGCTTTGGTATTTTTGTATAATTATACTAATGCACAGGACTTTGAGGTTGCACCCGTAAGGCTCGATTTTAACGCTGAGCCTGGAGAAAACCAAACCAAAACCATAAATGTTAAAAATCATAGCAATAAGAAAACATCGTTTGTGGTGGCTTTAGCGGATTTTCTGCCTGGCAGCGACGGAACAAGAAAATCGTTACCCCCTAATACAACCCGCCGCTCAGCAGCAAACTGGTTAAACATTAACCCTAGTTTCTTCGAGTTGAACCCCGGAGATGAGATGCCCATTCAGGTTACCATGCTTGTTCCGGGTGATGAGTATGGTGCAGCCTGGTGTATGCTTTACATTCAACCTACCCGTGAACAAACCAGCTGGAGTGCTGACCAAGGATTAGGAGCCGGTGTAACTGTTAGTGGACGTATTGGTGTTATGGTTTACCAATCCCCTAGTTCAAATTCAAACCATTCTATTAAGGTAACAAACCTTACCGAGGTAACCGGGAGCGAAGATACTGACCGAAAGTTTACCGCAACTATCGATAATTTGGGCGATAAGGTTACTGTTTGTAAGGTTCATCTTATCGCATCCAATATCCAAACTGCTGAAGAAAAGCAGTTCCCTTCGTTTGAAATCGAAACCTATCCGAAAATGACCCGAACAGTAGAGGTAACTTTACCCAATGATCAACTTCAACCGGGAAAGTATGCGATTGCTGTAATTGTTGATTACGGTCCAAAATATGCCCTCGAAGGGGCACAGCTTATTATCGATGTGAACTAGTAACTTTTTAGTGTACTTAACTTTTCATTTTTCTGATGCCAAAAATTAGGCTCATTTTATTGTTATTGTCATTCCTCTGCATTTCAGAGTCCACTCTCTGGTCTCAAACTATTGTTTTTGTCGAAAAGTACTACCCCGATAGCACTTTAATGGAGAAGTATCAGGTTAAGATTTTTTCAAATGATTCAATAAAACAGGGTGCATACTCATTTTATTATCAAGGAGGAAGGGTGATGCAGGAGGGTTTTTTTGTTGACGATAAGCCTGATAGCACCTGGATGAATTACTATAGATCCGGAGCCCGGAAAAGTTTGTTTAACTATAAGTATGGTCAAAAAACAGGTTCTTTCAATGTGTGGAACGAGATGGGAAATTTGTACCAAACTGGTTCCTACAAGAATAACCTACTCGAAGGGATTTTAGTTACCTATCACCCAAATGGTCAAATTGATTCGGAAAGCAACTATAGTAAAGGAATGCTGAATGGTTTATCGCGTGTTTATACTGCAGAGGGTGTTAAGTTGTTAGAGGCAAACTACGTAAACGATACATTAAACGGATCTTGGGAGTCATTTCATCAAAATGGGGTTGCCGATTACAAGGGGAAAAAAGTTAACGGAAAGTTTGAGGGGATTGTATACTCATACTATGAAAACGGAACTCTTCGTAGAGAGGCTTACTACATGAACGGATTGATAACTGGAACAGTTAAAGGATTCTACAACAGTGGTCAATTAATGAATGTGTCAAATTATATAAATGGAGCCCTTGAGGGCGAGTATATTGAGTATTATCCAACGGGGCAAGTTGCTGAGAAGGGACAATATATTAACGACCAACGTAATGGAGAATGGATTAGTTTTTACCCGGATGGAAACGTGAATAGCCAAGGCAAATTCTTGAATGGTAAATTACATGGGGAATGGGTGGTTTTTTACCCAACCGGTAAAATGAAACAGATTGGAAGCTACTTAGAGGGTAATCCTTCAGGAAGGTGGTGCTATTTTAACGAAAATGAAAATTTAGTTCTTTCAGGTAACTACGTAGAAGGTAAGTTGGAGGATTTTTGCACTGTTTTTTATCCGAGTGGTAGTATTGCTGCCCGTATTTTCTTTAGGGGAGGGGAGCAATATGGCCCTGCTTGGATACACTCCGAAGATGGAACCATTGACAAGAGATTTAAAATTGAAAACTTACCCGAAATCTTAAAAAGGGAGTAAGGGTTTTGTTAGAACGATAAAACCTTATCGCACTCAACGGTCCACTGGGCAAATTCCTTCATGTTGCTTAACTTCACGCCTTCAATAAGTTCAAGGTTTGCCACTCCCCGGGCCTCGGAGCAACCTCCGCAACTTTTCACTTCACCTCCTTTGCTAATTATCGATTTGAGCATTCGCTCAATATTGTAGAATCCTTCAGGTGTTTTCTGGCTGGGCAATCCGCAAAAAACGGCATCGGCTAGTAGGAATAATTTAATCTCAACTTTATTTCCGTGCTCTTTTTGCAAAGTCATGGCCATTCGTAAGGCGTTGTAGGCTTTCTCTGTGCCGTAAGGAGCATCGTTGATGATAATTAGAATTTTCTGCATAGAAATGGTTTTTAGTTGAAATTATAGAATTCCTGTACCCAGGGCTAATGATATTATTATTAGCATTACTGCAACTAGTATTTGAATGTACCTTATGGTAACTTTCTTTAGCAACTTTTTACCAAAGTAGGCACCGGCAATTGCACCCAGCGTTGCATAAACTACCAACGAAATGTTTTCGGTTAGCCCCGATTTTAGGAAACGGGTTGCGTAAACGCTGAGGCGGGTGAAGTCAACAAAGGTTGAAACCACCACTGCGGTTCCAATAAACGCTTCCTTGGTGAGCCCTGCCTTTATTAGAAATGCGCTTCGCAAAGCACCCTGATTTCCCGATAGTCCGCCAAAAAAGCCACTTAACGCTCCTCCCAGCGGAAGTTTTTCTCTTCCAAACTGAAGTTTGGTAAAGAACGGAATCAAATCCATTGAAGCAAAAATAATTAGCAAAATCGAAATTATCAACTTCACCGGATAAACCTCAAATGTTTTTCCAAACATGGTGTAAGCGAATAGAGGTGAAGTATCGGGGATGTGAAGCAGCAGCCATGCCCCAATAAACGAAGCGGCAACGGCAGGGATTCCGAAGCGAATTATTACGGTTTTGTCGGCATTTTTTCCAACCAGAATGATTTTGAAAATATTGTTGAAGAAGTGAACCACACCGGTAAGGGCAATGGCCAAATCGACCGGGAAAAAAATCATGAATACCGGTGTGAGAATGGTTCCCAAACCAAATCCTGAAAAGAAAGTGAGAATTGCGGTAAGAAATGCTACAATAACAATTACAACGATTTCCATAGCTACTATTTACTGGGTTTTATGGATAACAACTTAACGAATAAATTGTTAGATAGAATAGCAGAAATCAAACTTCTCCCTTCAGAAAACGCTGGCGTAACTCCTCGGGAAACTTTTCAATAGCGTAACGTAGCATGGTTCGAGGCATTTTTTTGTAGTGCTTTAGAAGGAAATTATATTCCACATCAAAATCACGATTTCCAATTTCCCGAACCATCCAGCCCACAGCCTTATGAATTAAGTCGTGCTTGTGATTAAGCAGCATTTCAGAGATTCTTAGCGCATCCTCGTACTTTCCGTTTCTAATAAAATGGAATGTAGCAATTATAGAAACGCGTTGAACCCAAAGGTTCTCTGATTTTGCAAAATCGTAAAGCAGGCTTTTATCCCTATCCATTAAATGTGGCCCAAGAATTAGGTGCGCCGACGAGTCAACCAAGTCCCAATTGTTTATTCTCTCAAGGTTTCCAATGTAGGCATCAACAAATTCTTGTTTTTTGTTCTCATCCTTCTCTTTCTGGTATTTCAGCACCAGCATAAAGGTTGCCGTAAGCCTGTACTCGTGGATTTCATCGCTGAGAAGTTCCTCAATCTCATGGATTGAAATCTCCTTGTAGTACTTTTTTGAAACTGCCCGCTGGTTTGGAACGGTAACGCCAATAAACTTGTCGCCCTCGCCGTATCCTCCCGGGAAAACCTGAAAGAATTTCAGCAAATCGGTTCCCCTTTTTTTATCGTTGAAACTTTGTAAGTCCTTTTTTAATAAGTCAATAGTTCTCATTCTGCTAATGTTTTGGGTACTGGTAATGTCCTGTTACTTTGTATGTGAAGAGGCAATCGGAAATTTCCTGCCCGTTTCCAATGTTGTGAACAATTAGGTAACGCAAACCATCGGAGGATTTTTTGTTGATAACAATGCCGATATGGGGAACTCCTCCGCCCAAGTCCCAGGTAACAATTTCACCGGGTTTGTAATCGGTTGGGTTCGAGGTTATCGTTAGCTCTTCACCGAATCGCTCGAAGAAAACCATCAGGTTTGGAACTCTGCGGTGGTCGATATTCTTGTCGGGTTTTGTTAGCCCCCATATTTTTGGGTAGAGGTTGAAATTCTTCTGCATATCCTCATGAACCTCCTTCTGCAGGTCGATTCCTAGCTTTCGGTAGGCTCTAATAACTAAGTCGGTGCAAACTCCCTTGTCGGGAGGTACATCGCCGTTCGGATACGAAATTGTTCTGTAGGTTGCGTCGTACGAAACGTTCACCTTTGTTAGCTCAATGGCTGCGTTCGAAAGTTGCTCTGCAAATTGTTCTCCCTGCTGGGAGAAGGTAACTTCAGCAATAAGTAGTAAGTAAAGGGTTGTGAGGTACTTGGATGTTGTTAACCAATTCTTCATTGCTGGGTGTTTTTAGTTCAATTTTCAAATTTAGTGAAATGATTGTTTGCGAATGCAAACGAAATTGGTTTATTTCGTAGGTTTTCAGTAATCCACGAAAAATTAAAACCAAATAGCTATGTGGAAAAAGTTGCCCCTTTACATGAAAATTCTAATCGGAATGCTGCTGGGCGTTGTGGTTGGAGTGGTTGCAGTTGCAGCGGGAATTGGCTGGTTAGTATCGGATTATGTTAAGCCCTTTGGGGTCATTTTTCTCAACCTGCTGAAGCTAATAGCCATGCCGCTGATTTTCGCATCGCTGGTTACCGGAGTTTCTGGTTTATCGGATATTACAAAACTTTCACGCATTGGGGTAAAAACAATTTCCTACTATTTAGTTACTACAGTTCTGGCAATAACCATTGGTCTATTTCTTGTGAATGCACTGAAACCGGGAAAATCGTTTCCTGAGGAGAAGCGTGTAGAGTTGCTTTCGAAGTATGCCGAGAATGTGGAAGGCTCGAAGGTAACGGTTGATAACCTGAAAAAGGGAGGACCGCTTCAGTTTCTGGTTGACATTGTTCCGGAAAATATTGTAGGCGCTGCATCGGAGAATAAGAACATGCTGCAGGTTATTTTCTTTGCTGTGCTGTTTGGGTTGGCGCTTGTAATTGTGAAGCATCCACATGTTGAGCTGGTAAAGAATTTTGTTTCGGGCCTAAATGAGGTAATCCTGAAAATTATCGATTTTGTAATGATGTTCGCTCCTGTTGGCGTATTTGCGCTGTTGGCAGCGCTAATTGTCGATTTTTCGGGCGATAATGTTGCCGATTCGCTTCACCTTTTCGCAACCCTAGGACTGTACGGTTTGGTTGTAATCCTTGGCCTTCTGTTTGTTGCGCTGGTTATTTACCCAACGTTTCTGCGTTTTTTTGCCGGTATTCGGTTTGCCGATTTCTACAAAACGCTTTTCCCGGTTCATCTGGTTGCATTCTCAACCAGCTCCAGCGCAGCAACCTTACCAGTTACCATGGAGCAGGTTGAAAAGGGACTTGGGGTAAGCAATGAGGTTGCAAGCTTTGTGCTGCCAATAGGAGTTACCATAAATATGGATGGAACCAGCCTTTATCAGGCTGTTGCTGCCGTTTTTATTGCTCAGGTTTTTGGTATCGATTTAACGTTGGGGCAGCAGCTTACCATAATCCTAACCGCAACGTTGGCATCAATTGGTTCAGCCGGAGTTCCGGGAGCCGGACTGGTAATGCTGATAATTGTGCTAAATTCCGTTGGTCTTCCGGTTGAAGGTTTGGCGCTTATTCTGGCAATCGACCGGCCGTTGGATATGCTCCGAACCGTGTTGAACGTTACTGGCGACTCAATGATTGCCACCATCGTGGCAAAAACCGAGCGGGAAATTGATTATGTTCCAGGAATGATTTCAAACGAGGAAGAAACTGTAAAGTAGGAACTTATTTGTTTTCGGATTCCTTGATTTCACTAGTTTGATTGATGCTACCCCGCTTTTTTATCTTAAATTTCGATTCTTCTCCTTTCAGAAGCCTTTCAATATTTTTTTGATGGGTAAAAAGCAGAAGGATTGCAATAACCATTGAGAAAATAATGAGCGAGGGCGTGGTGTTGGAGAAGAAGAAAACCAGCGTGATTGGGAAGGTGAACGCTGCAACCATTGAACTCAGCGAAACGAAACGAGTGGCAATTAGAACAATGGTAAAAACAACCAGCGTAAAAAGCGTAGCCATTGGGTGAAGCGCCAGCACAATGCCTGTTAGCGTTGCAACTCCCTTGCCGCCCCTAAAATTTGCGTAAACAGGGAAAATGTGGCCAATCATGGCAGCCATGCCAAGAGCCAGCTGAAAGTTAACGAAATCTCCGGTTTGGGGAATGTAGAAGTCGGTTAAGTATAGCAGCCTAACCGAAGCGTACCCTTTGGCCATGTCAACCAGAAATACGAACAATCCGGCTTTGGCTCCAAGAACCCGAATGGTATTTGTAGCTCCGGCGTTTCCGCTTCCGTGGTCGCGAACATCAATTCCGTAAAAAAACTTCCCCAGCCATACTGAGGTAGGAATACTACCGAGTAAATATGCGAATACAATTGAAAGAATTTTCCAGAGCCACTCCATGCAATATTTTTTTGCAAAATAGGCGATATTTTTTTGCGAATGCAAATATTAACTAAACGAACGTGTAGGCAATGCTTCCCAAATCAACATAAATTACTATTTTGCAGCCGAATTAAAAATTGTTTTTTATGAAAAAAGGAATCGCATTTTTATCAATTGTGCTGCTTTTTTCCGCTTGCGCGGAAACCTCTTCTGATGTGGCGGTATTTAAAGGGAAGCTGATGAATGCACCCGAAAATATGGGTTTACTAATGTCGAAAGGATTAACCGATACCATTTCCATTAACGATGATGGAACTTTCAGGATTGAAAAAAATATAAATTCTCCTTCGTACTTTACTTTTAGGTTCGGACGTTCAATGCACACAATTTTCTTGGTTCCTGGCGATAGCCTTATGGTTGAGCTGGACTTGAAATCACGCAGTAACCAGCCCGTTTATTCCGGATCAATTGCAAATATTAACACATACCTTCAAAAGGCAAGTAAAATTAGCAAGGATTTTACGGCCGATTTTAGAGGCCTCTTCTCGAACTCTTCCGAGGTTTTCAACCAGAAACTCGATTCGGTAAAATCTGTGGTTGAGGCGCTGTTAGCTTCGGAGGGCATTTCAAACCGAGCATTTCTCGATTTCGAGAAGCAGAGGCTTGAGTTCCAAAAGCTGAATTTCCAATTCTTGTACCCCAACTACAACGCTCGTTTGCAGAAAAAGGAATTTAAACCCGACAGCGTTGATTACAGTTTCATGGATGCCCTTGACTTAAGCAATGAAAGTAATCTACATATAAACGAATATGCATCACTGGTTAACGATTACATTCAGAATCTCCACTACATTGAAACCATTAAACACGAGAATAAAGGAAAGTCGAATTTCGAGATGCAGGTTATGTACTTCGATATGATAGACTCGTTGGTTCAGAGTCAGGAAGTACGAGAGTTTATAAAGCATAAGGCGGTTATTGAGACCATTCAGTGGGAAAGCCTTGAAACTGCAAAGAATTTGTACGAGTACTTCATGAAGCAGGCTGTTAACGTGCCGTATAAGAAGCTGGTTGAAAATGCTTACAATTCAAGAATGATGCTTGCTCCCGGAGCAGAAGCACCTGCTTTTTCGCTTACAGGAATCGATGGAAAAGTGTATAACCTCTTCGATTTCAGAGGGAAGCTGGTTTACATCGATTTCTGGGCCTCGTGGTGTGCACCCTGTCGTGCAGAAATTCCACATCTTTTAAAGTTGAAGGAAGAGTATAAAAATAAACCGATTGTTTTCATCGGAATTTCACTCGACGATGATATTGAAGCGTGGGAAAAGATGGTGGAAGATCAAGGATTGAAAGGTTATCAACTTCACGCAGAGAATGCTTGGTCGAGCGATGTTGCCAAAAAGTACCAGATAAAAGGAGTTCCAACCTTCGTTCTTATCGATGCCGAAGGGAATTTTATTGAGTACAACGTTGCTCGCCCTTCAAATCCTGAAATCAAACTGATTATCGACAAACACCTGAAGTCAATTCAATAATTTATTTGCAGTTCTCAGTTGTCAATTTCCAAATTGGAAATTGACAACTGCTGCTGCCACTATTTGGTATGTCAAATGCCTGTCTGCCGATAGGCAGGTATGATGTATGAAGTCAAATGTCAGAAGTGAAATTCAAAGTTTACATTTATCACTTTGCATTTGCTATCTGCCAACTGAGAACTGCCAACTGAGAACTGCCAACTGAGAACTGCCAACTGAATACTGATTACCGATGACTGATTACCGATGACTGATTACCGATGACTGATCACCGATCACCGATTACCGATCACCGATTACCGATTACCGATGACTGATTACCGATGACTGATTACCGATGACTGATTACCGATGACTGATTACCGATCACCGATTACTGATCACCGACTACTGATTACCGATCACTGATTACTGATTACTGATTACCGCTCACTTCCCACTTTCACTACGAAACCATCTCCAAAACCTTTTCCTGTGAAATAAGGCTGAGAGGATTTGTGCTTCCAACAAACTTGTCGGCAAGAATTGCCTTCCGTTCCTGAAGGTCAAGAATTTTTTCTTCTATTGTTTCGGCTGAAATAAACCTGTAAACAAACACTTTCTTGTCCTGTCCAATTCTGTGCGCACGCGCAATTGCCTGATTTTCTGTTGCGGGATTCCACCACGGATCCAGAACAAAAATGTAGTCGGCAGCCGTTAGGTTTAGCCCAACGCCTCCGGCTTTTATAGAAATTAGGAATACTTTTACTTTAGGATTTGTTTGAAAATCGGAAACAACTTCTTTACGGTTTACGGTCGATCCGGTTAGCTTTTGGTAGCCTATTTTGCTTTCGGCAAGGAATTCCTCAACAATATTCAGATGCTTTACAAACGATGAGAAGATAAGAATTTTGTGCCCTTCGGCCACGATACTTTCCACGCTACGAGCAATTTCCTGAAATTTTCCTGAATCTGCCTTCGATTCCGCATCAATCATCCGAGGATGGTTTGCCAGCTGTCTCAACCGCGTGAGCGCTCGTAGAATCAGAATTGTTGATTTATTGTAACCCAAGCTACTTATACTTTGAATAATATGATTTCGGATTGCCGATTTCTCCTCCTCGTATAATTTCCTTTGCTCATCGGTTAGGTCGCAGTATAGGACCTGCTCAGTTAAATCGGGTAAATCAGGAGCAACCTGTTCCTTTGTTCGTCTCAGGATAAATGGTTCCACCAAATTTTTCAGCTTTGCAATTTTCCCCTCATCGTTTTCCTTCTCAATGGGATTGATGTACTCGTCGGTGAAAAACTTCAGCGAACCGAGCATTCCCCTGTTTAGCAAATTAAGCTGCGACCACAAGTCCGACAGTGAATTCTCAATTGGAGTTCCGCTTAGCGAAACGAAATGGTTTGCGTCAATCTGCAGAGCAGCTTTGTATCCTTTGCTGTCGGAATTTTTCAGAGTTTGGCTCTCATCGAAAACAACGTAGTTAAACTTGAACTTTTTCAGAAGTTCAATATCGTTTCGCATTACCCCGTATGTTGTGAAAACCAAATCGAAAGCGTTGAAGATTCCTGCGTTTTTTGCCCGATGCGTTCCGGTAAATTGGTAGAACGATAATGTGGGAGCAAACCTCTGCAATTCGCGTTGCCAGTTGAATAGGAGTGATGTTGGAACAATAATTAGCGATGTTTTTGCGTCGGTTGAATTTTCAGAAATATTTTTTTGCTTCGCAAAAAGGAGCATTGCAAGGGTTTGCAGCGTTTTTCCAAGTCCCATGTCGTCGGCCAGGCAACCGTTCAGCTTATTCTCGTGCAGAATTTGCATCCATCGTAAACCCTGAATTTGGTAATTTCGCAGCTGCGCATTCAGCTTTTCAGGAATAATGGTTTCGCTGGTTTCAGAAATGCTTCTGAACCGGTTGCTTAAAGTTTCTGCATCAGCGCACTGGGGAGAAACCAGTTCAATAATTTTAAAGTGATGATTTTTTAGCCTTACATGGCTGTCCGATTCTTGCCCCAGCGCTAGCAAATCCTTATAATTTGTAAACCATTCGGTTGGCAGAATAAAAATTTCACCGTTGGGAAGCGTAAACTCACGGATTCCTTTCAGAATATTCTTTTTGAAGTAGATAAACGGAACTTCAAAATCCTTCAACTTCACAGTTCCGTAAATATCAAACCAGTCCTGCGATGTTTGGGCTTGAAAATCAAGGTTAAAGCCGTTTAGGTAGAAATTGCTGCTTCCGGGAATTTGCTCAACCGTAAAACCAGAATTCTCAATAGTGCTTTTGTTTTCGTTAATCCAGTGTATTAGTGCGTATAACCTTAAGTTGGTATCAACATTTCCAAGTTTTTGAGGGAAAAAATCCCATTCTTTCGTAATAGCTAACCCCATTTTTTCGCATCGCGAAATCATCTCCTTTTCCCACTCCCGATTTCGTTGGAATTTTGTAAAAACAAATGTTCCATTTTCCTCATCCAGAACAACTTCGTTTTGAAAAGACGAACTACTTAGGTACCATTTTTTCCCGTAGTAAAATTTAGCCACTAACCCTAAATTTCCCGAAAGAGTTGGCTCCAGCGAGAAAACTGCTTGTGGTTCAATTTTACTTTCTCTTATTTCAAATCCTTCGTTCTCAACGATATTATCGCGCACTGCATTTTTAACGAAGGTTTCGAAGTACTTTTTTTCGGTTTGCTTCGGGATTGAAATATGCGATTTTTGGAAGAATGGGCTCAACTTTTTGGCATCGATTCCCTCAAACCGAAGAACTTTTTTGTTTAGCCTAACAACGCATGGGTTATTGCATATTACCTCGCTATTACTTGTTTTCAGGTTGATTTTTTCTCCCTCGCAGGTTGCCAGAAGCGTGTATTTTAGTTCCTCGGGAGTTCGCGTAAATTTAAATATTGGCTGCGCATTTTCATTGTACAATTTTAGCAGCTGATCGTGGTAGATGTTGTTGAACTTCTTGTCCTTCAGGAAAGTAGGAATTCCCTCGCTAATCAGGATGTCAAAAATCTTCGATAATCGTTGGTCAACGTATGTGAATAGGTAGTTGTATAACGTTTGGTTTTTGGCTACTTCGTTGAAGAATGAAACGATTGTTCCTTTCCCTTTGCCAATTACCTTAAACAGTTGGATTTCGCTAATCTGATCAATAAGCTTAAGCAGTTTTTCGCCGCTGGTAGGAAGTGCTGATTCCCATTTTTTATAGTTATGCACAGAAATATTATCGCACGCTCCGTATATTCCGGCCTTTTCGTTGAAGAGTTGAAGAATATGAGCATTGAATGTATTTCCCAGAACCCTATGCTGTAGCAGCGTAACTGCGAAGAATTTTCCGTTAAAAAGTTTTGAGTCCATGTATCGTTCAAAAATAACTGGCAATATTAGCGAACTTTTTTGTTAGTAAGGGTATGAAATTTTGAAAAGGGGGAAAGACGTTGGAATCGTCCGCCTGAATTCTGACGGACATTCCAACGTCGAAGGAGAAAAAACTTATAAGACTGATCTCGTTACACTTTATCAACCTGAGAGATCGGAAGTCTTGGTTACATTTTCCAATATTCAAAACATTCACCCCTTTTGGTTGTTTTAATACATTACTATTACTATCTTTGCATGTTTTTTCAAAAAATGGTAGCTATGATTAATATTACTCTACCCGACGGCAGCGTTCGGGAATTCAGCAAGGGCGTTACTGGTATGGATATTGCCAGAAACATTTCGGAAAGGCTCGCTAAAGAGGTTCTTTCCATAACCGTTAATGGTGAGGTTTGGGATCTTACACGCCCCATAACTACCGATTCAACCATCAAACTCCACAAGTGGGACGACGAGCAGGGAAAACACGCTTTCTGGCATTCATCGGCACATCTTATGGCCGAAGCGCTTGAAAGTCTTTACCCTGGAATAAAATTGGGAATTGGACCAAGCATTGAGAATGGATTCTACTACGACATTGATTTTGACGGTCACTCAATTTCCGATTCCGATCTCCCAAAAATTGAGGAGAAGATGATGGAGTTTGTGCGTGAAAAGCAGGAAATTACTCGTCGTGAAGTTTCGAAAGAGGAGGCGCTAAAAACTTACACTCAAAAAGGTGACCCGTATAAGGTTGAGCTGATAAGCGACCTTGAGGATGGAACCATTTCGTTTTACTCGCAGGGCACTTTCACCGATTTATGCCGTGGCCCACACTTGCCCGATACCAGCTATATAAAAGCAATTAAATTACTTAGCATTGCCGGTGCATACTGGCGTGGTAACGAGAAGAACAAGCAGCTAACCCGTATTTACGGAATTTCATTCCCAAAGAAATCTCAGCTCGACGAGTACCTGGTAATGCTTGAGGAAGCAAAAAAGCGCGATCATCGTAAAATTGGGAAGGAGCTGGAACTATTCACTTTCTCACAGAAAGTTGGTCAGGGATTACCATTGTGGTTACCAAAAGGAGCACAGCTGCGTGAGCGTTTGGAGCAATTCCTGAAGCGCGTGCAGCGCATGTACGGTTACGAGCAGGTAATCACGCCGCATATCGGTCAGAAGGAACTCTACGTAACCTCGGGTCACTACGCTAAGTACGGAAAAGATTCATTCCAGCCAATTCACACTCCTGCGGAGGATGAGGAGTTCCTGCTTAAACCAATGAACTGCCCTCACCACTGCGAGATTTACAAATGGAAACCACGTTCGTATAAAGATTTACCTGTTCGCATGGCTGAATTCGGAACCGTTTACCGTTACGAGCAAAGCGGTGAACTTCACGGTTTAACAAGGGTTCGTGGATTTACACAGGACGATGCCCATATTTTCTGCCGTCCCGATCAGTTGAAGGAAGAGTTTGTTAAGGTTATTGATATTGTTCTCTATATTTTCAAAACTTTAAATTTCAACGACTACACAGCGCAAATTTCGCTTCGCGATCCTAACGACACCGAGAAGTACATTGGTAGCGATGAGAACTGGCAGAAGGCCGAGCAAGCCATTATCGAAGCATCAGCTGAGAGGGGCCTGGAAACAGTAACCGAAGTTGGTGAAGCCGCTTTTTACGGTCCCAAGCTCGACTTCATGGTGAAGGATGCCATTGGCCGTAAGTGGCAGCTGGGAACCATTCAGGTTGACTACAACCTGCCTGAACGTTTTGACCTTGAGTATATTGGTGCTGACGACAAGAAGCATCGTCCTATAATGATTCACCGCGCGCCTTTTGGCTCCATGGAACGTTTCGTTGCAGTCCTTATCGAGCATACAAGTGGGAAATTTCCACTCTGGCTAGCTCCCGATCAGGCTGTAATTCTGCCAGTTAGTGAAAAATACAACGAATACGCAAAAAAAGTTTTTAGTTTGCTAAATAATTACGATATTCGCACCCTGATTGACGACAGAAACGAGAAGGTAGGTAAGAAGATAAGGGACAATGAGTTGAAGCGAATTCCTTACCTCCTAGTTGTTGGTGAAAAAGAGGCCGAAGCCAATCTTGTATCTGTTCGTGTGCAGGGAGAAGGTGACAAAGGACAGATGACTATCGAGGAATTTGCCAATTTGTTGAACATCGAAATTAAGAAACAGCTAGAAGCGAATATACAGATTACTAACTAAATAAAGGAGGGTACCAGCATCGCATCACCGGTGTTACGTAAAAGAAACGAACAGGACAGCAAATACCTTATAAACGAACAAATTCGTGTAAGGGTAGTTCGTGTAGTTGGCGATAATTTAGATAATGCGGGCGTAATGTCTATAGAGGAAGCCCGAAAACTTGCCGATGAATTAGAACTCGATTTGGTTCTTATCTCTGATAAGGCCGATCCCCCGGTTTGCCGGGTTATCGATTACCAAAAGTTCCTGTATCAACAGAAAAAGAAACAGAAAGAGATTCGTGCTAACGCACAAAAAGTTGTTGTAAAGGAAATTAGGTTCGGACCTAATACCGACGAGCACGACTACAACTTTAAACTCAAACACGCAGAAAAGTTCCTGGCTGATGGAGCCAAAGTGAAAGCCTTCGTGTTTTTCAAAGGAAGAACGATTCTGTTTAAAGAGAAAGGCGAGATTTTACTGCTTCGTTTTGCTCAGGATCTTGAGGAGGTTGGGAAAGTTGAACAGCTGCCAAAACTCGAAGGAAAAAGGATGATTATGTTTCTGGCACCCAAAACAGTAAAGAAGAAGAACTAATTTTTAACCAAATATATACGCATAATGCCAAAAGTAAAAACTAATTCCGGCGCAAAAAAACGTTTCGTTTTAACCGGATCAGGGAAGATTAAGCGGAAGCATGCCTACAAGAGCCACATTCTTACCAAAAAAACAACCAAGCAGAAGAGGAACTTAACTCATGCAGGTTTGGTAAGCAAAGCAGACACAAACAACATTAAACAACTGTTGGGTCTGAAGTAGTTTTGAATCCGTTTACTTGTTGAAGTTATTTGATTTATTAACCAAGAGTGAATTAGCTGAAAGTGTTCGTGAGGACGAAACGCTAACCATTCGAAAAACAAAAAATTTATGCCACGTTCAGTGAATGCAGTTGCTTCAAGGGCACGCAGAAAAAAAATCCTGAAGCAAACAAAAGGAAATTTCCTTGCGCGTAGAAATGTTTACACGGTAGCAAAAAATACCCTTGAAAAGGGGTTAACCTACGCATACCGCGACCGCAAGAAGAAGAAAGGCGAATTCCGTTCGCTATGGATTCAGCGTATTAACGCTGCAGTTCGTCCTTACGGAATGTCCTACTCAGAGTTTATGGGCAAAGTTAACGCCAAAGGCGTTGCGCTCAACCGCAAAGTATTGGCCGATTTGGCCATGAATCATCCTGAGGCTTTCAAGTCAATAGTTGATTCAGTAAAATAGATTTGTATTACTTGATATAGGAAGGGAGGTTTTGCCTCCCTTTTTTTTATTTTAATGAAATGATATGGGGTAATCAAAAATTAACTTTTTTGAATAGGTTGGATTAGTTTTTAAAATATTTCCTGAAATAGTTAGGATTATTAGTATTGTTAACAAATTTTTAAGATATTTAGACAGAAGTATACACGCAAATTCGTATTGAAAATGATAGTGTTAATAATAAAATTATTTAAGCGAATCATTTTACTTTTATTTCCGTTACTCTTCTTTATTAGTAGTTACGTTTCTGCACAAAATCAAACTATAGATAGTCTTTCCGCGTTACTCCAAAAGCATGTTATCCAGGATACACTAAGGGTGAACCTTTTAAATGATATAGCCGAGAATTTCAGCGCAATTCAAAATGAGAGGCTTTTACATTATGCTACCCAGGCCGATTCGCTTTCTGACGTTATTGGTTTCAGTAAGGGGAAAGTAAAAAGTTTGAATTTAATTGGCTTATTCTACTGGCTTGTATCAGATTACCAAAAAGCATTAGAAATTCATGAAAAAGCCTTATCCATAGCTGAAAGCACACTTGATGAGCATGGAAAGTCGGAATGTTTCTATTATATCGGGAATGTTTACCGTGAAAAATCCGACTTCTCAAAAGCATTGCATTACTATCAGAAATCGAATGAAATAAAAGGAAGAATTGGCGATTTAGCAGGTATGGCCAACATCTATAATTGCTTTGGTATGGTTTTCCGCATTCAGGGCGACTATGCAAGAGCCCTGGAGTATTCGCAGAAAGCATTAATTATTAAGGAAGAAGTTGGTGATAGGACAGGATTATCGACAATATACAACAACATAGGAAATGTTTACTACTACCAAAACAACTACCCCAAAGCTCTTGAATTTTACCATAAATCTCTTGAAATAGCAGAGGAAAAAGGCAATAAGACTGGTATTGTAACTTGCTATAATAATATTGGAATCGTTTACTTTTATCAGAACGATTACCTTAAAGCGTTGGATTACTTCGAGCGTTCACTGGTTATTCAGAAGGAAATTGAAGATAAAACTGGCTACGCCATTAGCTATATAAATATTGGAGAAATTTTTACAAAGCAGAAGGAGTATGATCGAGCATGGGAGCATTATACCAAGGGATTGACACTGAGTATAGAGATAGGTATTAAATCGGTTGAGGGTTGGAGCTACTGGGGGCTTAGTCAAATAAGCATGCATCAGCATAAATATCGGGAAGCTTATGAAAATAGCAAAAAAGCCTACGTAGTAGGCAATGAGATAGGCGAAATTGAGCTGATACAAAGAAGTTCGAAAATACTTTCAACAAGTAGTGCCGCTTTAGGCTTATACAAAGAAGCGTATGATTTCCAGCTTGTTTATAAGGAAATGAGCGATAGTATAATTAACGATGCAAACACAAGAAGGTTGATAGGGCTTGAGTACGAGTACAAGTACGAAAAAGCAAAGGTTGAACAGGAAAAAAGAGAGGCAGAACAACGTGTTAAGTACCAAAGACAACGATACCTTACCCTAACTTTTGTAATAAGTTTTGGCTTAATGTTGATGCTTGCAATTGTGATTTTTAGAAACTATAAGCAGAAGAAAAAGGACATTCAAACAATAACGGAACAAAAAACCGAAATTGAACTTAAAAACACTGCTTTAGAGCAAAATAAAGAGGAAATTAAAGCGCAAAATATTAGTTTACAACAGGCAAATGCAGAGCTTAACGCAAGCAATGAAAAGATAAATACCCAAAAGAAACTGCTCGAAGAACAGGCAATCAAGCTTAGACAGCTTGATGAGATAAAGTCTCGTTTCTTCACCAATATTTCTCATGAGTTTCGAACGCCACTTACCCTTATTCTTGGACCCACCGAGCAGCTTCTGGCACAAACAAACGATTCAAAAGTTAAATCGTCGTTGAAGTTAGTTCAACATAACGCCAAGAACCTTTTGGGTTTAATTAACCAGCTCCTCGATATTTCGAGGATTGAAAAGGGGATGGTTAAGATGAAGCTCACTGAGGGCGATATAGTAAAAGAGTTATTCTTTATAACCAATGTATTCGATTCGCAAGCAGCTAGCAAGGGGGTGAAACTTCAGTTTTCATCTGAATTTGAAACCTATCATGGGTATTTCGATAAAGAAAAGCTAGAGCGTATACTTTACAATTTGCTTTCGAATGCGATAAAAAACACATCGCAGGGAAGCGTAAAGGTTTCACTTGAAAAGTCGCTAACGTTGAGTTACATACGCATTGTTGTTGCAGATACTGGTAAAGGTATAGAAAAAGAGAAGTTGCCCTTCATTTTCGACAGGTTTTACATGGCTGATAGTACCGATAAAATTGGTTCGGGCATTGGTTTGGCTTTTATCAATGAACTTGTGAAAGTGTACAGGGGAAACATTAATGTTACCTCTGAACTTGGTGAGGGTACTACATTTTACGTTGAATTACCATGCTCGAAAGAAGCTTTTACCGACGATGAGTATGAAATTCTTGAACCGTTTGAAGTTGAAAGTAAAAGTATTGAACTTCCCCCAGAAATTGCTCGCATTGATTCGGAATCTACCTTGGATGAAAAGTCGAAACAAGCACAAAAAACCATCCTGATTGTTGAGGATCACGAAGAGCTAAGAAAATTTATTGCAGAAAATCTGTGTGAAAACTTTAGGGTGCTGGAAGCCGAAAATGGGAAAAAGGGAATTGACCTAGCCTTTAGCAACATGCCCGATTTAGTTGTTACCGATGTGATGATGCCCGAAGTTAGTGGCATAGAACTAACGAAAACGCTCAAAAACAGCAACGAAACAAGCCATATTCCTATAATCATTCTAACAGCAAAAGCATCAGAGGAGAATCGAATTGAGGGTCTCGAAACTGAAGCCGACGATTACTTAACAAAACCATTTAGTATTAAGGAGTTAAGCGTGAGGATTCAGAATCTTTTACGGATTAGACAAAAGTTACGCGAGAAATATATTCGTTCCATAGAAGTCAACCCCTCAGAAATTACAACCAACAGCGTTGATGAGCAGTTTGTTTCAAGAATTCTTAAGGTGGTTGAGGAGAATATGGCCGACCCGGATTTTTCGGTTGAAACGCTCTGCGATTTGGCTGGTGTTAGCAGGGCTACTCTTCATAAGAAGCTCAAATCGTTGGTGGAACAATCGGCAACCGAGTTTATAAATACTATTCGTGTTAAACGTGCAGCGCAGCTTATCAAGCAGAAGGCAGGAAACATATCCGAGGTTGCCTACGATGTTGGCTTCAACAACCTATCGTACTTCACGAAAGTTTTCAAAAAGTACATTGGAGTTGCCCCCTCTGAGATGATGGAATAGCTAAACGGGTTATTCATCAGATTTTCCTTTGAAGTAATCCAACCTCTTTTATTCAGAATGTCTCGTTTTTGAACCTGTAAGGTTCAGATGTATAGTATCTTGACTCGTGGTGAACATAAGTGCTAAAAACGGAAACATAAGTGCTAAAGCCTACGGATAATTGCCCTCATCTTTGCATCAAATCGCAAACCTAAACTTAAATTTTAAAGTCATGAAAACAAAAATCTTTTCGATGCTTATTGTAAGCGCAATGTTCGTATTTGGAACCCCAATGATTTCAAACGCACAGTTAGGTAAATTAAAGGATATGAAGAAGAAGGTAGAGAAAAATATCCCTAGTAAAGAGGAGGAGAAGCCTTCACAGAATGCAAATTCAAATCAGCAAACTAATAGTCAGGCTGCTACTCAGCCAGAAGTGAAGCCAGAAGGAAAAACTATTTATGTTTCTCCTACAGGTAGTAATAAGAATGCAGGAACCAGCAAGGATGCCCCGCTAAAGAATATCGATAAAGCCATTAGCATGGCAGAGGATTACGATAAAATTTACATTGCAGAAGGCGTTTACTCAGGAACATTTAACGTTGGTTTCTTTGAGATTAAAAAGCCTATGGAGATATACGGTAGTTATAATGCTGATTTTAGCAAGCGTAACCCAGTGGAAACTCCAACCATTATCAGAACCAAGCCCAAAGCAGCTTCGGGAAAGCAGATGCTAATTTACATTTACGAAACCCACGATGTTGTTATTGATGGAATTATGGTTGACATGGGTGAACAGAACAACTACAACGATAAAGTTCCCGAGGGTATTGAAACTGGCTACCTCACGCTAACTAACACCGGAGGAACTGAGCAACGCGCTGCAATTCGTATTGTAGGGAATAATGTAACTGTTCGCAATTGTACTTTCGCAAACATCAGCTACTGTGGTGTTTCTGTTGCACAGAGGATGAGCATGCCAGGTAGAATTCACATTGATAACAACGTGTTTGTGAACTGTGCGCATACCGGAATCGATGCCAGTGTGCTAACCGGTCCCGGCGATCGCCATGAAATTGAAATTTCAAATAACACCTTTGCGTTCACCTACGGAACAACATTCCTGAACGACAACCTAGGAAACGCAATTTGGATGAAGCAGAAGGCCGATTACAATGTACATCACAATATTTTCTCGTACGCTTCCGATGCTGCAATCCGTTACCTCGATACCAAAGATCCATCGTTGAAGCTCGATTACAACCTGTTTATGAATAACCGTAAGAACGATATTCACACAAGCATTGCTAACAATCGTGTTTTCATTTCGGTTGAAGAGTTTGAGGATGTGGATTTTGTATCAAGTTTAGAAGGCAACAAGCGAATGACTCAGGTGCTCCCGCTCAACAAAGCTTATACTGCAGAGTTTATAAATATGGCTGCAGAGGTTTCAATGGAGTACGATCCTAACACCGATTGGAATCAGGTTCGTTCGATTCTTGGATTACCACAGCAGGCTAGCGGAAAAGCAACCATTTCATTCTTCGCTAACCGCTACCCATGGAAAGAAAGTTTAAATCTTTTTGGTGCTGTTTCCGAGTTTGGTGCACAAATGCCAAAAGTTAACTAGTAACAATTATATTGATGGTCACTACATAGTAACTATAAACATGTAGTGACCATTTTTTCTAGCATAAAAAACTAAAGAGTTTACCATGAAACAAACTATTACTTTCCTATTCCTTATTATTGCTTTTCATGCTGCAGCTCAAATTCCTAAAACGCTAACATACCAATCAGTTATACGAAATTCCAATAATGAGTTGATTGTAAATCAAGAGGTTGGTGTTAATTTATCAATACTTTACGGATCAACAACAGGAAATTCAGTTTACTCCGAAAGTAAGCAGCTGATAACTAATAGTAATGGACTTATTACGGTTGAATTTGGGAATAATGAATACTTTAATGCAATCAACTGGGCAAATGGCCCTTACTTTCTTAAAGCGGAGATAGACCTTTCGGGTGGGAACAATTATACGGTAACTCAGGTTAATCAGCTGCTTAGAGTTCCTTACGCACTACGCACAGCATTCGCAGAGAGTATAACTGGAGATTTTCAGGAATCCGATCCGGTTTTTACAATCTGGGATAAATCAGCAGGAATTACAATAAATGAGAATCAAATATCAGATTTAGGAGAATATTTAACTGATGAATCCGATCCAATTTTTACAGCCTGGGATAAGTCAACCGGAATTTCTATTACAGAAAGTCAGATTACAGACCTTCAGGATTATTTGATTTCCGAGGTTGATCCAACTTATGCAGCTTACTTTAATGCAAGCTCGCCAAGCGAAGGTGATTTACTAAGATTTAATGCTTCGTCAGGCAAGTGGGAAGCATACTCTCCAAGTTTTGCTGATTCTGAACATACACACGAACTGGCAACAACCACTGAATCCGGTTTTATGGGTAATACAGATAAGGAGAAACTTGATGGAGTTGAATCGGGAGCGCAAGTGAACGTAAATCCTGACTGGAATTCAACTTCCGGTGATTCAGAAATTCTTAACAAACCTTCACTTGGACACTTAACGCTTAATGCAAATACGCTTACAATTAATAATGTAGGTGAGCCTGTTGAGGCTCAGGACGCTGCTACCAAAGCATACGTTGATGAGTTGGTTCAGCTAATCGCGGATGTAAAATTGGCCATGAATGTAGCCCAGGATATTGATGGCAATGTGTATGATATTGTAACTATTGGAAATCAGCAATGGTTTGCTAGTAACCTGAAAACAACCCGATATAATAATGGAGTAAACATCGAATTTCCTGAAAACACAACAGATTGGGAGAGCGCAGGAAATTCAAGTATTGGTTCTTACACTTGGTATGAAGGAAACGAAGAGTTTGGTGAAATTTATGGCGCTTACTACAACTGGTTCGCAGTGAATGCAGGAAATCTTTGTCCGGTTGGTTGGCATGTTCCTTCAGAAACCGAATGGAATACTCTTGAAACTTACCTTATTGAGAATGGTTTTAACTACGATGGTACGACTACGGGTGATAAAGTAGCTAAATCGCTGGCTTCAACAACTGAATGGCATGGTTCAACAAACGAGGGTGCAGTTGGTAATACAGATTATCAAGAAGTAAGAAATATTACTGGGTTTACTGCATATCCTGCAGGATACGTTGGATCCAATGGAAGTTATTGTGAATTTGGTGAAAGCTCGGCCTTTTGGGGTTCTAATGAAGCGTCAACGCTTGATGGTGTTATGAGTGCCATGACTTATTACCGATGGGATCTTACTGTCTCCAGCCTAACAAAGAAAGACGGTTTGTCTGTAAGATGTATTAAAGATTAAACTGATGTTAAAATATACAATGATGATGAATACTATAAAAGCGATTGTTTTAACAATATTGTTATCATTTATTTCGCTTGCTCTTTGTGCTCAAAGTTCTGGTGCATTCAGCTATCAGGCTGTGATTCGTAACTCTGATGGTGATTTGATAGTAAATGAAAATGTAGACATTAGAGTCAGTATTTTGCAGGGTTCTGCTGATGGGATTCAGGTTTACTCTGAAATAATTAATGCTATAACAAATTCCACAGGTCTTATTTCAATTCAGGTAGGGAGCGGTGCAAACTTCGATGCCATTGATTGGTCAGATGGTAACTATTTTATTAAAACTGAAACTGATTTGGAAGGAGAAGGAAATTACTCAATTGTGTCTGTGAATCAATTGTTAAGTGTTCCTTTCGCTCTTTTTGCTAAAAGCGCACAAGAAGTTAGCGATTCGTACGAAGAGTCTGACCCAGAATTCAATCAGTGGGATAAATCAACCGGAATAGCTATTACTGAGAGCCAAATTTCCGATTTAAAAGAATATATCGTAGAGGAAGCTGATCCTCAGTTCACAGCTTGGGATAAATCAACAGGTATAGAAATTTCTGAAAACCAGATTACAGATTTACAAAGCTACCTGCTTCAAGAATCCGATCCGTTTTATAGTACAACATTTGATGTTGTGAATCCTCAGGATGGTAATTGGTTAATGTATAACAGTGCATCCCAACAATGGCAGGTTTCTAACATTGAATACGCTACCGAAATCCACTCACATAGCTTAGCATCAAATGAAATTGATGGATTTATGAGTGCTACGGATAAAGTGAAACTTAATGGAATTGCAGTTGGTGCTCAGGTTAATGTGAATGCCGATTGGAATGCAACCTCTGGCGATGCTAAAATTCAGAATAAACCAACTGCAATCACTAGCTTTTTACTCGATGCCGACGGGCAACGAATTACACGTGTTGCAGATCCTGTGAACGCACAGGATGCTGTAACAAAATATTACGTAGATGAACTGTATGATAGAATTGATGAATTGCAGGTTTATTCGGGGATGAAAGCTTATGATGCTGATGGCAATGAGTATGCAACAGTTACAATTGGCGAGCAAATTTGGATGACAGAAAATCTGAAGACTACAAAATTTGCCGATAAATCTTCGATTCCTCTTGTAACATCGAATTCAGAATGGATAACAACTTTAACTCCTGCCTATACTTGGTATAATAACGATCAAGACACATATGGTAATACATACGGGGCTCTGTATAACTGGTATGCGGTGAATACAGGGAAATTGTGTCCAAGTGGATGGCATGTGCCTGATAATGATGATTGGTCTCAACTAATTAGCAATTTAGGAGGAGAAGTTGTTGCAGGAGGAAAATTAAAAGAAGCAGGTTACGATCATTGGAATACCCCAAATACCAGTGGAACAAACAGTTCTGGGTTTACGGCTTTGCCAGGAGGGTACAGATATTTTGATACTGGTGAATTTTGGTACATCAGAACCATTGGAATCTTCTGGAGTAGCTCATTCCAGAGCGATATAGCTTACTATTATTATTTACGTCACGATAATATGAATATATATCAAGACCAAGATTCTAAAAAAGGTGGTTTTTCTGTTCGCTGTGTTAAAGACTAAATGAATTAATGACTTTATATAAAACTAGAGCAATGAAAATAAAGCAACTATATATATTACTACTTGTATTGCTGGTAAGCAATATTACCCGGTCGCAAGTACCCGAAAAGTTTAGCTGTCAGCTATCGGTTCGCGATGCCAATGGAATGCTTGTTGTAAATCAGCAGGTTGGCGTTCGTCTGTCTGTTTTGCAGGAAACTGTTGATGGCGATGTTGTTTATTCGCAAACTCTTTTGCCAACAACCAACGATTTTGGTACAGTAGCGTTAGAGATTGGAGGTGATGATGACTTTAGTTCTATCGATTGGAGCGCTAACAAATATTTTCTGAAAACAGAGATTGATCCTGCCGGAGGGAGCAGCTATTCAATTTCAGGTACAACGCAGTTCGTAAGTGTTCCTTTTGCATTGCATGCAAATGTTACTGATAGCATAAATGAAACCGATCCTCAATTTACTTCTTGGAATAAATCAGCTGGAATTTCTATTACAGAAGATCAGGTGTCAGATTTTCAGGATTATATCGATGAGGAAACCGATCCTGTTTTTGGCGGTTGGGATAAATCCAGTGGGATTGAAATTACCGAAAATCAGGTGTCCAATCTTCAGGATTATCTTACAGAAGAGGTTGATCCAATTTATAGTGAAAGTTTCAATATTTCCGAACCACAGGATGGCGATTTACTTCGCTATAATTCAACAAGCGGAAAATGGGAAAAATTTTCACCAAACTACTCCGAAGAAATTCACGACCACATAAACGCTACAGCCAGCCAGAGCGGATTTATGAGCGCCGACGATAAAATTAAACTTGATGAGATAGAAGATAATGCAGAGGTAAATGTTGCATACGATTGGAACGCTTCCAGTGGCGATGCAGCTATTCTAAACAAACCTTTTAAAATTGGACATTTGAATACTGATGCAAGAAATAAAGAGATTACAAATGTTGGCGACCCAGAACTTTCAAACGATTTGGCAACAAAAGCATACGTTGCTGATTTAGAGAATCAAATTAATAAGCTTATGCAACATGCAGGATTGATGGTTGCTGATAATGAGGGCAATTACTATAGGGTTGTTACTATTGGTAACCAAGTATGGATGGCAAAAAATTTAAGAGTAAGACACTATAATAATGGTGATCCTATTCCAACAAGCCCTTGGGTCAATGCAACTTCCGGAGCATATGGAATTTATCCAAACTTTGCTGTTGGAGGAATTGATTCCAATGAGGAAATGTTAAGGGATTACGGTGCAGCATATAACTGGTTTGCAGTTGTCGATCCTAGAGGAATTTGTCCGGTTGGATGGAGGGTGCCTACCGACGATGATTGGACTGAACTAACAACTTACGTTGCTAGTATTAATGATGTTAATGTTGGAAATCAGCTGAAATATCGAAGACAGGTTGATTCTCCTCTTGGAGGAGAGTGGGCTTCAGGAAAACATCCCCGTTGGAATTCGGATGATACCCATTACGGTACCGATGATTTTGGGTTCGCTGCTGTTCCTGGAGGTGTTTGCGAGTACAATGGTGGTTGGACACTCTTAGGCTATCATGCAAGTTTTTGGACAGCTACTGAGTACTCATCAACGGATGCTTGGTACAGAAACATGCGTCAATTTACGGGAAATGTAAGTAGATCGCATATAAAAAAGCAGTACGGTTACTCAGTACGTTGCATCAAAGAGTAATATTTTCAACATTATCAAATGGAATTTTAAAAAAAATATTATGATACGAAAAGTAATTCTAGCAATAGTAACCCTTGTGTTTTCCATAACAATGGGAGCCCAAGCTCAATATGCAATACCCGCTTCAGGTGGTGATGGTACTGGCAACGGAGGTTCGTTTAGTATAACTGTGGGACAAGTTTTTTACACAACCTCAACAGCAACAGATGGGATTATTTCTCAGGGAGTTCAGCAAACATTTCCTTACGCTGAAGAATTATTTACTGTTTCATTCCATATTACAGATGGAGAGAATGTAATTCAAAATGCTCAAATAAGTATAAATTCAACAAGCATTTCAACCGACGAAGCGGGTAATGCAACAATTAATCTTGAGACTGGAAACTATCCTTATTCAGTTATCAAGGAAGGTTATGTAGATTACACAGGATCGGTAACTGTCAATTCCGCTAACGTTGATGAGAATGTAACGCTAACTACAATAGCAGAAGAGTTTACTTTAACTATTGCAATTGTTGGAGAGGGTAATACAACACCTGAAGTTGGAGAATATTTTTATACCGATGGAGCCAGTGTTGAATTATTCGCTTCTCCATCTGCTGGTTATCAATTTGCTAAGTGGATTATTGGAGATGAAGAGATTTTTACGCAAAGCGTTTCTTTTAGTATTACTCAGGATACACTAGCAACTGCTTACTTCGAGGAAACTACTGCTATTCAGTATACGTTAACCTTAACTAAAGTTGGTAATGGGACTCTTACTCCGCCTGCTGGTGAGCATATCTTCAACGAAGGAGCAGAGGTGACAATTACTGCAACTCCCGATGATGGTTGGCAGTTCAATGGTTGGAGTGGAGATTTGGATTCAGAAAATGCAACCGAAATTATTACCATCAATTCAAACTTGAATATTGTTGCAAACTTTAGTGAAATAGAGCATTATAACGTTTTATTCCGAGTTACTTGTGGTACTCGTTCACCAATTAGTGATGCCGTAATATTTATTGAAGAAATTGACGAAGAGTTGATTACCAACTCAGAGGGTAATGCCAATATCGATTTGCAAAACGGAACATACAGTTTTACAGTTTCCAAGGATGGATTTGAAACTTACAGCGATTCATTCACAGTTAACGGTGAGGATGTGGAAGTTTCGGTGCAGATACAAACTGTTGGTATAGAAGGAAATGAAATAGCTGAAATTCTTGCTTACCCAAATCCATTTTCAGATTACATTTCACTAAACAATGTTTCAAATGTTAAGCGGATTGTTGTAACAAATTTAATTGGACAAATTGTTAAGGAAGTTAGCTTAAGCGGTTCTTATACAGAAACAATTTATACTAACGACTTAGCAAAAGGAGTTTATTTAATTTCTTTTGATAGTGTCTATGGTGAACGTTTGGTGAAGAAGATGATTAAGTATTAAATTACCTGAAACTCTGCGAGAGCAGAAAAGGTAAATCCCGCCCCAAAGTCACTGCAGGTTTGCGAAGAAAGTGGCTTTGGGGCTTTTTTACGCAACAACTATTCGGGGAATATTACCCGGTAATCGGGTAAGAAGCTGGTAGTTTAGCTGGTCGCTCATCTCGCTGAACGATGCTACACTTATGGATAAACGCTTTTGTTTTCCAATGATTACAACCTCGTCGCCAGCTTGAACATTTGGAATGTCGCTCACATTCACGCTCATGGTATTCATAGTAACGGTTCCGATTACGGGAACCCGTTTGCCACGAATTAAAACTCTTCCGGTATTGCTTAGCGAGCGGCTAAAACCGTTGGCATAGCCAACAGGAATTATGGCAACTTTTATTCTCTTGTTCGCCATGTACGATGTTCCGTAGCCAACAAAATCGCCCGGTTCAACCTCCTTAATGGTCATAATTTTCGATTTCCATGTGATTACACGCTTAAGGTCTGAATCGTTTGCACGATTACGTTTAAACTGGTAAATGTACGTTTCCTGAGTTGGCCAGTAGCCGTATTGAGCAATTCCAACCCGCACCATATCCATTATTGTTTGTGGATACGTTAACGTAGCAGCTGAACCGGCGGTGTGTTTGAAGTTTGGCCGTATCCCATGCCGGGCAAAGTAGCGAATAAACTTGCGGTAATTGCTTATTTGGTTTACCACCCGATAATGGTTGCTAATACTTTCAGCCCCAGCATAGTGGGTGCAAATACCCTCAACAATAATTTGGTTAAACGATGATTTGATTTGCTTTACCACTGCCGGAATTTTTTCGTACTCAAAACCTGTTCGGTTAAAGCCGGTTTCAACCTCAATATGAATCTGTGCAGGTTTGCCAATCCTTTTCGATAAGGTGATTGCCTTTTCAAGTCGTTCGGTATCGAATACGTAGAATTCAATCCCATTCTCAATGGCCCATTCCAGCTGGCTGTCATCGAGGTAACCCATAATCATGATATCTGATGTGGGTTTAGCTACTTTGTAGGCATCGAGCGCTTCACTTGCCGAGAAAACGGCAAAATGGTTCACCTCAGCTTCCTCGGCCAGTGGGATAATATTTTCAACCCCATGACCGTATGCATTACCCTTAATAACCGATGTAAACCGAACATTCTTTCCAATAATCTTCTTCAAATACTTAATGTTATGCCGGTAAGCCGATTTGCTGATTTCAATGTATGATGTGTGTTCCATTTCCAGATGTTTTAACCAAGGTGAAATTTTGTTAATTCAACCATTATTTTAACTGCTGACTCTATTATTTCATCGGGGAAATCGTAGTTCTCGTTATGTAGCTGCGGGTGGTTTAACCCCGAGCCAATACCGAAGAATGCAGAATTACAAATATTCGAAAAATGCCCAAAATCTTCGCTCCAGCGAAAGGGGTTGTTCAGCTTTTGGTAACCAATTTTTTCCTTCTCACAAACTTCCAAAAGGATGTCAACGCATTGGCTGTTGTTTATGGTTGCTGGAAATTCCTCGGTGTACTCAAGTTCAAATGTTATTTGGGTTGAATCGCAAATCGTTTTTACACAACTTTCCACCAGCTGTTTTAGCTTGCTCATATCCGTGTCGAGGTAGGTTCTCAGTGTAGCCATTACCACTGCATTCCCGGGTGTTGTGCCAAATGCCACCTCGCCAAGTTTAGCGTGAATTACTGTTAGCAGCGTGAATTGATCAAAATTATGAGTTTTGGTAATCTCGTTTAGTTGTAGAATTATTTTGGCTAGAGCCAAATCGGGGTTGTTCCCATTCTCAGGATGCGCAGCGTGCGAGGGTAGCCCCTTTAAAGTTACAATTACCCCGGTTGAGGCCGACGCAAAAGTTCCCTGCCGATAAAACACGGTTCCTTTCTCAAATCCTGGCAGGTTGTGGAGTGCGTAGGCAATATCGGGTTTTATTGTTGAAAATTTTTCATCGTGTATAACTTTCGCCGCTCCTTCGCCGGTTTCTTCTGCTGGCTGAAAAAGTAGAACGAGCTTACCCTTCTTGGGTTTGCTGTTGCCAGCAAGTTTTGCAACACCCAGAAGAATTGATGTGTGCCCATCGTGCCCGCAAAGGTGTGCTACTCCTCTGTTTATCGACTGGTAACTGTGATACGATTCTTCCTGAATGGGCAATGCATCAATATCCGCTCGCAGCAGCAGCGTAGGACCATCTGTTCCTGAATCGAATACTGCAGCAACCCCGAAACCTCCAATTTCAGAAATAATGGATGTTGGATTGCAGGTTTCTAAAAACTTAATAATGGTTGCGCTCGTTTTTTTTTCTTTTCCAGAGAGTTCCGGATTTTTATGTAGGTGGTGTCGAAGGTTGGTTAACTCTGATAGTAAAGTTGAAGGTAAAGGCATGAGTAACGCATTTGGTTGAAAATCACAAGATACTAAAAAAAAGTCTTTCTGCCAAATCAACCCCGGGTTGAACTGGTGTTTCTTCAATCGTAACTTTTTGTAATTTTGTTGAAAAGTGAAAATATGAAAATTGCAATTATTGGTTACGGCCGAATGGGGCACGAGGTTGAAAAAATTGCCCTCGAACGAGGGCATGAAATTCTGCTAATTATTGACCAGAATGATAGCGAAAAGTTAACCCCCACAGCGTTAGCAGCGGTTGATGTTGCCATTGAATTTACTACACCTGAAACGGCTTTCGAAAATGTTAAAAAGTGTTTAGAGGCTAGAGTCCCTGTGGTGAGTGGAACAACTGGGTGGAATAGCAGGATGGAAGAGATTATGGATTATGTAAGAACTACCGATGGAACTTTCTTCTACGGTTCCAACTTCAGCATTGGCGTAAACCTTTTCTTTTACATTAACCGAATTCTTGCCCGTAAACTTAACAATGCAGGCGGTTACAGTGTTGAGATTGAGGAAACACATCATACCAAAAAGAAGGATGCGCCCAGCGGAACAGCCATCTCATTAGCTAATTACGTTGCCAACGAAATTTCAGAACTATCGGGCTGGACATTACTCCCTGAAAGGCAGGCTGGTAAAATTCCGGTGAAAGCCATTCGTGAGGGCGATATTCCAGGAACTCACTCAGTGCTTTTTAGCTCCGCTCAGGATGACATTGTGCTTACACACAGAGCAAAAAGTCGTGTTGGTTTTGCGGTTGGGGCTGTTCTTGCGGCGGAGTATTCGGTTGGCCGTAAAGGTTTTTTAACAATGGATAACCTTTTAGGGTTAGAATAATCCAACAAAAAGTGCTAAACTTACAGCAAATTTTTTTGCAAAATCACAACAAACGTTATGAAAGAAAAAATTAAACAAATTCTTAACAATAAGTATTTTAGGTTGGGTTACAGCTCTGCAATCTTCATCCTATGGGTGGTATGGATTGGCAACTACTGGCTGTTACTTGGCCTCCCCATTTTTTACGATTACCACATATCGCGCAAAGTAAACTGGACTTTCTGGAAGAAACGGGGCGAAACAAAGCGAAGCACCCTTGTTGAGTGGGTTGATGCGCTCATATTCGCTGTTATAGCAGCAACGCTTATTCGCATGTTCTTTATCGAGGCTTACACAATCCCTACCTCGTCCATGGAAAAATCGTTGCTGGTTGGCGACTACCTTTTTGTAAGCAAAGTGGCCTACGGGCCAAAATTACCGAATACGCCGCTCTCATTCCCGTTTGCGCATCACACTCTTCCTCTTACGAAGAATACGAAATCGTACGTTGAGTGGATTAAGCGACCCTACAAGCGGCTGGCCGGTTTTGGAAAAATTAAGCGCGACGATGTGGTGGTTTTCAACTTTCCCGAGGGCGATACGGTTGTGGTGCAGTACCCCGATAGAAGCTACTATGCCATTGTGCGTGAACTTGGAAGGGATTACGTTTGGCGTAACTTCGACATAATTGTTCGTCCGGTTGATAAGCGCGAAAACTACATAAAACGATGCGTGGGAATCCCCGGCGATTCACTGAAAATTGTTGCGGGACAACTTTTCGTGAACGGTGAAAAGCAGGAGCGAATCGAAAATATGCAGTACAACTACTTCGTTCGTACAAACGGAACTCCTATCAATGCACGAATTCTCGATGATATTAATATTTCTATGGCCGACCGTAGCTTCAATCCTGCCGGAGGAATTTACGAAATGCCACTAACCACAGAGGCGTACGATAGAATTAGGACCCTCAACAATGTCCATTCCGTAATTAAGTACGAGAATACGAACTCAACCATGATGTCGAAGGCCATTTTCCCGCACAGCCCCAATTACCCTTGGACAGAGGATAATTTTGGACCCATTTGGGTGCCTGCCAAAGGTAAAACAGTGGAGCTAACCCTTTCGAACCTGCCAGTTTACGAGCGCATTATCGACCTGTACGAGGGCAACGACCTGAAAGTTCAGGATAGTACAATTTTCATTAACGGTGAACCGGCCAACAGCTACGAGTTCAAAATGGATTACTACTGGATGATGGGTGACAACCGCCACAACTCAGCCGACTCGCGCTTCTGGGGATTTGTTCCTGAGGATCACGTGGTTGGAAAAGGTTCTTTTATTTGGCTTTCGCTGAATAAGGATAAGCGGTTCCCGGCTAACATACGCTGGAGCCGATTCTTAAAGGGAATCCATTAAAGTATAATGCATTTTAAGGCCCTGCCACTTTGGTAGGGCTTTTTTTTGTTACTCCGGTAACAATTCGTGGGATATTGTGGTACTTGAAATTCATTTGCCCTAAAAAACTTCTTAAAAACTTAGCGAAAGGTTCAAAAAAAATATTAGCTTTATAGGTTGATATGTAATTTTTAAAAAGTTAAGAGATGAACTTTACGCATCGTTTACATAAACTCCTACCATTAATCCTCATAAGTATCTCAATACTTTTCTCAAATTCGGCCAAAGCCGATGAGGGAATGTGGCTCATTTCGCTTATTGGGAAGAATATTGAAACCATGCAGCGTATGGGGCTAAAGCTGAGCGAGGAGGATATATACAGTATTAACAAAAGCAGCCTTAAGGATGCAGTTGTTTCGCTCGACGATGGAGGCTGCTCAGCTGAAATTATTTCTCCCAAAGGTTTAATCCTTACAAATCATCACTGTGGAGTGGGCGATATTCAGTTCCACAGTACCCCCGAACAGAATCTTCTGCGCGATGGGTTTTGGGCAAAAAGCATTCAGGAGGAGCTGCCTGTACCAGGCAAAACAGCGCTTATTCTTCTTAGAGTAGAGGACGTTACGAAGCAAATTCTTAGTAAAGTTGATACTACTGATGCCGATTCAGCCATTGTAGAGATGATTAACACTGCAATTCTTGAGTATCAAACTCAGGTTGAAATTCAGGAAAAAGGTGTCCACGCTCTGGTCGTTCCTATGTTTAATTATAATCAGTACTACCTTTTTGTATACCACAGGTTTACCGATGTGAGGTTGGTAGGGGCTCCGCCTGCGGCAATTGGAAATTTTGGGGGCGATGTCGATAACTGGCACTGGCCACGCCATACAGGTGATTTCTGCCTTTTTAGAATATACTCTGGACCCGATGGTTTGCCGGCAGACTACAGCAAAAAGAACGTTCCCTACAAACCCAAGCATCATTTTCCAATTTCGCTTAGCGGTGTAAATGAGGGCGATTTTACCATGATTATTGGCTACCCGGGAACTACCTATCGTTACGCATCATCTGCGCAGGCAATACATGCTCGCGATTTTGTGGCACCTTGGGTGAACACTGTTTGGGGTGAATTTATTGGAACAATTAAGGACGAAATGAAGAACGATGCCAAGATAAAAGTGAACTATACCGACATGCACGATATGTTGGTGAATTTCTGGCAAAAAGATACTTGGCAAGCTGAATCGATGTTTCAGTTTAACGTTGTTGAGCGATTGAAAGCCAGGGAGGATAGCTTGGTTTCATGGGCAAATAAGAATTCTACGTTTCCTCAGTTTTTCACAAATGCTACACCCGCAATCGATTCATACTATTCACTCATTCAACGAAACGGCTACGAGGAACTCTTTCGCTCGTTGAGCGCTTTGTCATCTTGGCCAGTTTCCATCGGAAATAATATTTCTTCGTCTTACAACTTATTCGTTGAATTAACCAACGAGAAGCCTAGCCGGCGAAGAATACGAAAGGAAACCAAAGCATTGAACAAGGAACTTCCTGAAATATTCGATGATTTCTTCCCTCAACTCGACAGTAAACTATACTCCATAGCTTTAAAGAGCGTAATTAATTATCTTCCCGACAGCACAGAGTATCCGGTCCTAAAAAAGATACAAATGCTTGAGAATAGAGAGGCGTATATCCCATTTGTTGTTGATGCGTTCTATCAAAATTCATGCTTCTCGTCACAGGAACGAATGAGAGAGTTTATTCGCAAACCTAATATCGACACCTTACTTGCCGACCCAATTTTCTATCTCCACCTAACAGCTGAAAATTTAATGGCTGAAATCCAAAGCCGAATTTCACCCATGAACCCTACGGTTCAGCGTGCTCACTACGCTTTAACAAAAGGTATTCTCCAAATGGAGAAGGATGAGTTACATTACCCCGATGCAAACTCAACCATGAGGCTTACGTATGGTAAGGTTATTGGGTACAGGCCGGCCGATGGGGTTTACTATCGACCCCTAACTTATGCCGAAGGCATACTGGAGAAGGAGGATAATAGCGTTGACGTTTTTAATTTGCCCCCAAAACTGAAAGAACTGTTATTAAAAAAGGATTTTGGCGGATATGCCTCCGATGGGAAGTTGCCTGTTTGCTTCCTTACTGATAATGATATAACTAACGGTAACTCGGGTAGTGGCGTGCTGAATGCAAAGGGTGAACTAATAGGTGTTGCTTTCGATGGTAACAACGAAGCTATGGCTTGCGACTACATGTACGAGCCCGATTATCAGCGAACTATAATTGCTGACATTCGCTACGTGCTTTTTGTTATCGATAAGTTTGCAGGAGCAAGTAACCTTATCCAAGAAATGACCATAGCAGAAATTGATTACTAAACTCCGTAGGTGCTTTCACAACAGATGTTTACGATAATTTTTTGGCTCGATGTTTGTTTTAGGCATCATTTAGTTAACTTTGCCATCAAGCAAACCCAAACAGATTAAGATAATGATTCGTACCCTAATTATAGCTCTCCTTTGCTCATTTGCTTTTCATGTTGTAGCCCAAGACTCAAAGCAAGAAGTAGATATAAAAAAATCAACCGATAAGGTTAAAATTGAAGGAAAGTACTACTTCATTCATATTGTTCGTAAGGGCGAAACTTTATACTCCATTAGCAAGGTTTACAACGTAAGCCAAATTGAAATAGCCATGGAGAACCCCGATATTTACCTTGGCCTTCAGGTTGACCAAGCCCTGAAAATCCCAATTTCCGATTCTGTGGAGGAGCCACCAAAAGGTAACGAGGACGATAATTACATTTACCATGTTGTAAGAAAAGGAGAAACTTTATTTGGCCTATCAAAGAAGTATCAAGTATCAATGGATGAATTAATTAGGGTAAATCCCGAAGTTGAGAAAGGTATTAAGCTTAGCCAGGTAGTTCTTATCCCTAAGGAGAAGTTAGAAACTCTTGGTGATGAAACTCCAGAGGTTTCAGATCGTTTCATTTATCATGAGGTAAAGCCTAAGGAAGGTTTTTATTCAATTACTAAGCAGTACAATGTTAGCGAAGAAACAGTAAGGCGCTTTAATGCTGAGCTTGTGAAGGATGGAGTGAAACTAGGAACTATTCTTCGCATTCCTCGAAATCCGTCCGATACCCTCCTCCCTGAGATGAAAACACCCGGAAATCAGGCTGCTATTGAGCAATCAAATCAGACCATTACTGACGAATTAAGTGTAGTTTGTGATACTTTTACGTATAACAACCAGAAGAATATTTTTAACGTTGCCCTTTTCTTACCGTTGTTTGTTTACGAATTTGAGAATCCTCCCGTTGATTCTCTTGCCATGGAAGAGATGAAGAGTAGGGGAGAGACCCTGGCCGTGAAGCAAGAGGTTCCCGAAAAATCATCGAACTTTATCGATTTTTACCAAGGAGTCTTGGTTGCAATCGATTCACTTAAGCAATTAGGTTTATCTGTAAACCTAACTGTGTTCGATACAGGTAAAGATGTAGATTCGGTTAAGTATATTTTAAACCAATACTCCTTAAAGGAAACAGATTTGATAATTGGTCCCGTATACCCCGAATGCATTAAACCTGTTGCTGAGTTTGCCCGAGAGAATCGTATCCCGATTGTTTCCCCCCTTTCCCAGAGTAGCTATCTGCTCAATGAAAACCCATACATATTCCAGGCAAACCCATCGTTCATTACTCAACTGGAAGGTTTTTCTAAGCAAATAGATCTATGTAAAGGCCAAAACATTGTGATAATACACGAGGGCGACACCACAGCGAAGAGTATGGTTAACACATACAAGGAGCTACTTCAGAACAGAATGGCAAGCTGTTCTAACCCAGAGTATATTTATTTTAAGGAGGTTACCTACGAACCGGGTAGTCCTGCTGCTGATGTTGTTGAAAAGGTAAGCCACAGTTTATCACTTGAGAAGGAGAACCTAATTCTTGTTCCTTCTAACAGCGAAGCGTTCGTTTCAGATCTTTTAGGAAACCTGCACACCCTTGCTACTTACTACCAGTATCCATTAAGTATTTATGGGTTGCCTCGTTGGCAAAAATTCCGCAACGTTCAGGTTGATTACTACTATAACTTGCAGTTACACTTATTTTCACCCTTCTTTATCGATTATTCAAACCCAACTGTGAAAAGTTTTATTGTTACGTATCGTGATTTTTTTAGGTCTGAGCCTTCGCAGTATTCGTACCAGGGGTACGATGTTGCTTTCTATTTCCTTAGCGCAATGATGAAGTATGGCTACGATTTTAAGTACTGTCTGCAGAATCATAAGGTTGAAATGGTACAGTCAGAATTCAACTTCAGTCAACCTAACAGTGTAAGCGGTTTCGAAAACCGAACCATATACATGATAAACTACACCAAGGATTTTGAGCAGAAGCTCGACGACTCATATAGAGTAAGCACCCAGCAACAGTTCCAATACCAGAACGAAGAACCTTACACCAAGCAAGGAGTTGTAGTTAAGTAATCTTTGGCTAAAGCCATGTCCGGTATTCAAACTGTGTAAAAATGCTTCCTATTATTATCAGGGAGTTGATGTTGATACCGGAAGAATTTTTCCGTTGAACATTTTTTGCCCTGTTAGGGCAAATTGGGCAATGAAGCGTGCCATTTCCGATGCGGAAACCGGAGCCTTGTAGTCGGGGAAGGCATCGTTTAGCATTTCGGTATTTACCGCTCCAAGAGCTAGGCAGTTGAAGACTATTCCTGTGTGTTTCAGTTCCTCAGCAAGGCATTCGGTAAGTACAGCAAGCGCTGCTTTTGAGGCGGAGTAAACAGAAAGCCCTGGAAATTTTTGACTTCCCTGAACACCTCCCATGGAGCTGATGTTAACAACATGACTGCCCTCTTTAAGCATGGGGATTAGCTGCTGAGTTACCGATATAACGCTAGTGAAGTTAGTGCTTATCGTTTGGGTAACCTCCTGTTCTTCAATTTTTTCGAAAGGTTTGTTTACCAGGTACCCAGCATTGTTAATTACAATATCTATCTCTTGAAAGTGCTCCTTAATTCTGTTGGCAAGAATATTATCGCTGGTTTTCAGGGTAGTAACATCTAACACCAAGGGGTAAAGGTGGGCTTCAACGTTCTCGCGTATGCAGGCGCTCTTTAGCTCCTTGAGCTTCGACTCGTCTCTTGAAATTGCAACGATATTATTTGCTCCCAGAGATGCGAACTCTTTGGCCAGTTCGAATCCAATCCCTCTCGACGCTCCTGTGATAACTATATTCATGGTAATGTTTTTTTGACTTGCATTTTGTTTTTGTATTCCCAACAAATTTAACACAATTACGTTTACTAAACAGGTTGCCTAAGCCTTTACTTCATTTTTGTATCTTTATACACTTAAATGATGGCCCATATGTTGCGAAAATTAATAAATAGAACACTTTTTTCATTTTTCCTCATACTACTGTGGAGTTTCAGTTCAACTGCCTCCAAGGAAGGAGACGGATTCGATAGTTTTTCCGATAGGCTCTTCTTTGGTGGAACCATTGGGGTTACTTTTGGTGATGTTAATCAGCTTGATATCGTTCCCATCGGAGGAATGTGGATTTTGCCTCAGTGGTCGGTTGGTGTTGGTGGAAGGTATACCTATTTCAGTCGCCGGTCGATATACCAAAACGACAGGGTTCTAAGAACACACATATGGGGTTTTTCGGGTTTTACACAAGTACTTCCCATACGCAATTTTAGCGAAGTTACACCAATTCCGCTGAATGGGGGCATATTTCTTCATGGCGAGTACGAAGGATTGTACTTAGACCAAAGAATGATTAATACGAGTTCCGCTCTTTCCGGAAAAACCTGGGTGCATCTTTATCTGGCTGGTGTTGGCTATCGCCAGATTTTGGGTGAGAGGGCTGCGTTAAACATTCTTTTGCTATGGGATTTATCTAACAATCCGCTTTCACCATACTTGTCAAATCCAATTCTAAGGGTAAATGTAACTTTTTAGAAAAGTAAAAAGGCTTGGCAGAGCCAAGCCTTTTATACGCATAATATAGAATAAAAATATGGTTTATTCTATAACATTAACATTCGTAGCTTGAGGGCCACGTTTGCCTTCTGAAATTTCGAATTCAACATCCTGACCTTCGTCGAGGCGTTTGAAACCTTCTTTAGCAATTCCTGTGTAGTGAACAAACACATCGTTGCCTTCTTCAGTTTGAATAAAGCCAAAACCTTTAGCTGCATCAAACCATTTTACTTTTCCTTTCATGGTATAAATTGGTAAAAATTGGTAAATAAATTATTTAACTACACAGCAAAGGTGCTAATTTGATTTGACTTTTTTGCAGCTATTCCCCTTTTTTTTAAACATTTATACAATTTGTTTAACGGGAAAAAAGTGTAACCTATTGTTAGGTAGTGTTATATGGCAATTATGGGGAATCGGATTTTTTCTATTTTTTTTGGGAAAAAATTGATTTTTTTAGAAGAAGTAGTCAATTATTCCAAAAACCTTCGCATTGAAAATCAGTATTATTGCTACAAGAAACCAACGAATAAACCCGGCGCCCCAGTTTACGGCTAGGCGTGAGGCTAAAATTCCTCCAATTACGTTTCCAATAGCAGAAATCAACCCAATTCGGTAGTCAACCTGGTTGTTTAGAACGAAAACCAAAAGAGCGAAAGGGCTGTAAATGAAAACAGAAAGAACTTTTATGGCGTTTGCTTTAACAAGGTCGTATCCTGCTTTCAACACAAGGGCAGCAAGTAGGAATATACCAACACCAATATGTGTAAAACCACCGTAAAACCCGATAGCAAAAAATACCAGCAGTTCCTTAACGGTAGCTTTTTTTGCCATTTTTTCGGCCTGTCCTTCAATCCACTTACGTGGGTTCTGAAACAGAAAAAAAATCATGCTAAGCATGATAAGAGCCAGGAGTTTTTCGAAAACTTTTACATTCATCATTGCGGCAGCCTGAGCTCCTGCGACTGAGCCAACTGCAATGGGAATTGAGAGAATAAGCCCTTTTTTCCAATCGAGAACCCCATGGCGTTTAAAGTTAAATGTTGCAGCAAGGGTTTGAAGGATTACACCCAGGCGAATTGTTCCGTTGGAAATGTTTGCCGGCATTCCCATTGCCATAAAAAGGCTGTACGTAATAACGGTACCGCTCCCTGCTATGGTGTTTATAAACCCCACAAGGAATCCCGCAAAAATAAGAATACTAATTACCTGCCAGGTGTAAAGGTTTGCTGGATCTTGAATAAACTCAATTATTTCCATCAAAACATTCCGATTATATAGGAAAGGCTATCCCGAAAGCAAAGTTAACTGTACTTTAAAACTTTTAGGATAGCCTAAGCAATATTTTATACTTCAACTACTTGTTTGCTGGAATTTTTTCCAGCACATCGAGAAGAAGATTCCAGAATTTCTGGGTGGTTTCAACGTCAATTCGCTCATCGGGCGAGTGGGCACCCTTAATGGTTGGACCGAACGAAATCATATCAAGGTACGGGTACTTTTCGAGGAATAATCCGCACTCCAAGCCAGCGTGAATGGCCCTTACAATTGGTTCAACACCAAAAAGTTTTTTGTATGAATCGCGCGTGATGCTTAAAATTTGCGAGTTTGTGTTTGGAGCCCAGCCCGGGTAACCGTCAGAGTGAACAACATTTGCGTTTGCTAAGCGGAATACGCTTTCAACCATGTTGGCTATATCGGTTTTTGCCGAGTCAATGGAGCTGCGTTGGCTGGTGGTAACCAGAATCTGGTTGTCCTGAATGAATTTTACCGAAGCCAGGTTCGTTGAGGTTTCTACCAATCCATGAATCTCCTTGCTCATGGCAATTACTCCATGAGGACATGCATAAAGCGAGTTGAGTAGGTCGTACTGTGTTGGCTCGTCGATTATCCACTCAGGAAGTGAGGTTTCTTCAATAGCAATGTTTAGGTTGGTTTCAACCGGAGCAAGTTCCGCTTTAATCTCGTTTTTCAGTGCTTCAAAGGATTGGAGCATGCTGTCAACATCATCGTTATGGATTACGTAAACTGCAAAAGCTTCACGAGGGATGGCGTTCCTCAGGTTTCCGCCATCGAGGTTTGCTAACCGTAAATCGAACTTGTTGGTTCCTCTCCATAGGAATCGGTTGATAATTTTTATGGAATTCCCAAGTCCCTTGTCAATTTCATCGCCGCTATGACCGCCTTTTAAGCCTGAAATGCTAAGCTTAAATGCTTTGAAGTTGCTTGGTATTTTTTCGGTTTCGTAGGCAAACGTAATAACGGTGTCAACTCCACCCGCACAGCCAATAAATAGTTCGCCCTCGTCTTCCGAATCGAGGTTGAGGAGTATTTTTGAGTTGAAGAAACCAGGTTTCATTTCGAATGCACCAGTGAGTCCGGTTTCCTCGTCAACGGTAAAGAGGCACTCAATCGGACCATGCTTAATGCTGCTTGAGGCAAGAATGGCAAGCTGTGCAGCAATTCCAATTCCATCATCGGCACCGAGGGTTGTTCCCTTTGCTTTTACCCAGTTCCCGTCAACGTATGCCTGAATAGGGTCAACGTTAAAATCGTGAACAATATCGCTATTCTTTTCACAAACCATATCGATGTGGCTTTGGAGAACAACGGATTCACATTTTTCCATTCCTTTAGTTGCCGGCTTGCGGATTAGCACGTTACCCGCTTCATCGCGATGGGTTTCCAGCTTATGCTTTTCACCGAATGAGATGAGGTACTCAATTATTTTCTCTTCCTTTTTCGACGGACGAGGTATTGTTAAAATTTCATCAAAGAATTTCCAAACTTCTGCTGGTTGAAGGTTTACTATATCACTCATAATTTACTGTTTTTAAATTCGACCGGTAAACATAGCTTAATATTAACACCCATGCAAAATATGTAAATATTTTTTTAGCTTGTATTTATTGAAAAATTTGTATATTAAGAACCCTAAATGTTTTAAATGTAGTGTGTTTTGCATGTTTAGGCAATTTGCTTGAAATAAATGTTTTACAACAGTGTTGCATATCATTGTTTTATGGAACTTCGAACTATTTTTGCCGAAAATTCACTATGCAATATTTAGGGATATTTTTCGTTTTTAAAGATTAGTTTATTGGGTTAAGTAATTAAAAATGATATGATAGAACAGCCAGAACTCTTGCACCTGCTAATTGAAGCAATTAATGCATCAGTACGAGCAGGTGCTTTGATTATGGAGGTGTACAATTCTGATGATTTTCAGGTAAATTTAAAGTCGGATTCCACTCCACTTACTCTTGCCGACCGAAAGGCAAATTCCGAAATAGTTGAATCGTTGATGAAAACTCGGATTCCTGTGATGAGCGAGGAGGGAAGGAACCTTCTATACGAGGAGCGAAAGGGGTGGGAGTACTTCTGGTTGGTAGATCCCCTTGATGGTACCAAGGAGTTTATTAAGAGGAATGGGGAATTTACGGTTAATATTGCTCTTGTTTACCTTGGGTTTCCCATACTGGGGGTTGTTTATGTTCCCGTGTCAAAATGTTTGTACTTTGCAATGAAAGGGCTAGGTTCCTATAGAATGAGAAATGTAGACAAACAATTTATTGCATCGGAAGAATTAAATGAAATTACTCAAAATGCAACCAGGCTACCTATGAACTCTAAGTGTGAAACGTTTACTGTTGTTACCAGCCGCTCACATGTAACACCTGAAACCCAAGAGTATATTGAGAAGCTTCGTCGTGAAAAGGGAAGGATAGAAACGATATCACGAGGGTCATCATTGAAAATATGTATGGTTGCTGAGGGGAATGCCGATATTTATCCGCGTTTTGGAAATACAACCGAGTGGGATACTGCCGCAGGGCAAGCAGTTGCCGAGGAGGCGGGTTGTGAAATGATTTCACTGGAGGATGGGAAGCGAATTGTTTATAATAAGGAGGATATTCAGAATCCATGGTTTATTGTAAAGCGTAAAGTGTAGGATATTTTCATTAAGACTTGTGTGCGTATGCTACCACTGGTGTTTATTCGTTTATTTCAACCGTTCTATTTTCGAAATTTTTCTTTATTGTTTTTTTATTGGATCCGATAGAACTTTAAAAGATTTTGAGCGAAGCGACAAATAAATTGTTCAAAAATTCTCAATCAACTAATCTAAACGGACACCAATGATTGTTTTTCCTGAATATGTAGAAGAATTGATTTTTTTCTGCGTGCATAGAAGGCTGCGGCAATCAAGCAGAACGTTCCCGATATTAGTAAAGTGTATGGAACTCCAATTGACTTGGTAACGGTTCCTAGAAGCAAACTTCCCAGCGGGGTTATTCCAAGAAACGACATTCCATAAAACGCCATAACTCGCCCCCTTTTACTGTCATCAACAATTGTTTGGAGTAACGTATTTGCAGAGGCATACTGGGAAATCATTCCAAAACCTACCACAAAGAGAAGCGGAATTGATAAAGCAGAGAAGGTTGATAGTGAAAATCCCATCAACCCTAACCCAAAAAGTATTGCGGAGATGAGAATAAAATTGGGTAACCTTTTTATACTTCTTTGCGAAGCAAGAAAAAAGGCTCCGGTAAGTGCTCCGGCACCAACAGCACCCGTAAGGAAACCAAGCATTTGCGAATCGCCACTAAGAATTTCCTTGGCAAAAACCGGAAGAAAAACCTGAAAAGGCAAACCAAAAAAGCTGGTTGAAACAACCAGGATAAGGAGGTAGCGAATTGGTTTGAAGTTAAACGAGTATTGAAACCCTTCTTTAAGTTCTGTAAGAATTGATCCGTGTTCCTTATTCGAGGTTGCTGGAATTACTTTCATTGATATTAAAGCAAAAACTACCGCCAGAAAACTTACCCCATTCACAATAAAACAACCTCCCTCTCCAATTGCTGCAATTAAAATGCCACCAATCATAGGACCGATAAATCGTGCAGAATTGATAAGTGTTGAATTTAGGGCAATGGCATTCTGCAGAAGTTCTTTCTCCCCAACCATTTCAAGCAAAAATGCGTGCCTAAATGGAGTATCAAATGCCATTACCATTCCGTTTATTGATGCAATTAGAATAATTTGCCAAACCTGGATCCTATCGGTAATAACTAAAGTTGCCATAGTAAACGCAAGAATCATGGGGATAATCTGAACTAAAATCAGAATTTTCCTTCTATTCAACCTATCGGCAAAAACTCCTGCAAAAGGAGTGAGGAACAGAGCCGGAATCTGCCCGGCAAAACCAACAATTCCTAACCAGAATGCGGAACCCGTAAGCCGGTAAATTAGCCAGCCCAAAGCAATATTCTGAATCCATGTTCCTAAGAGCGAAATTATTTGTCCCGAAAAGAAGAGTTTGAAGTTTCTGATTCGTAGTGCCCGAAAAGCAAAACCAACCTTCTGAAAGTAGGAACGTATATCAAGAAATCGATTCAAAATAGTATGATATAAATAAGTTACACGATGACAAAGAGACCCTGCAAATTTCAGTAAGTTTTTTGTTGTTCCCAAGAATTAATTAAAAAAAAGCGGACAATGAATGTTCCGCTTTTCCTGAAATATGTTATAGGTAGCAAATGATTAGCTATGTTCTAATAGCTTCATATTTCAATTTCAAAACAATTCTACCTATTTTTCTCTGTAAACTCCCTGCCGGCTCTCAGCGCCTTCAGGTTTACCTCCACGATATCCTCTCCTTTTTTGCCAAAAAGTTGTCGAATTCCTTCCTCAAGTTTCTCAAAAGGAATATCGATGAATGGAGAAGCGGCACCTAGCATCACGATGTTTGATGAGCGAGCAGAACCTGCCTCCTTGGCAATTGTATCGGCATCAATAGCAATATGGTTTGGAACCGATTTAATAGCCTTCACCAAATCATCAACTTCTGGGTAATCAGGAATATTATTAAAGGGGACAACATTGGTTACCAACCAACCATTTTTGCTGAGGAATGGTAAGTAACGAAGTCCTTCCATGGGTTCAACAGAAAGAATCAAATCCGCTTTCCCGTTGGGGATAAGATCAGAATGAATTGGTTTATCTGAAATACGAAGGTTCGATTGCACATCCCCACCACGTTGGCTCATTCCATGAACTTCCGCTTGTTTGATGTGAAGGTTGCTATTTACTGCTGCTAATCCAATTCCTGCAGCAATTGAGAGGATTCCCTGGCCTCCAACGCCGGCTAGTATGATATCTGTTTTCATTTCTTTTCTATTTTTCTACTGGTTTGAAGCTTTCTTTTCTGCTTTCTTTCTACGGGCAAATGTTTGAATGCATTCACGTTGCGGAATAATCACCGAAACTCCTTGGTAGGCGAGTTCCTCCTTCATAACCTTCACATTCTCCTCGTGAAACTTCTTTAAAGGGGTTAGAACCTTTATGTGGTCGGAATGCACTCCTATTCCCTTACAAATATCAACAATTCTTCCAAGTGCCGAGGAGTCTTGCCCTCCCGTCATACCCGTGGTTGAGTTATCGGAAATAATAACGGTTATCGGCGAGTTCTCATTAACTGCATCGAGTAAGCCAGTCATTCCGCTGTGGGTGAATGTTGAGTCACCTATTACTGCAACTGCAGGAACCAATCCGGCATCGGCGGCACCTTTGGCCATGGTAATCGATGCGCCCATATCAACGCACGAGTTTATTGCGTTGAAAGGGGGCAATGCTCCCAAAGTGTAGCAACCAATATCGGAGAAAACGCGTCCGGTTCCGTACTCTTTCAGCGCTTCATTCAAATCGGTGTACACATCCCTGTGACCGCAACCAACGCAGAGTGAAGGAGGGCGCTTACGAACAACCGAAGGAACCTCCATGCCTTCGTAGAACTCCATCCCCAAGGATTTGGCTACAATTGTAGGATTCAACTCCCCATCGCGAGGAACTGCTCCATCTAAACGACCGTGGACTGGTTTTCCAAGATTCAGAAACCCTTTTATCATATCCTCAACAATCGGGTAACCATCCTCAAGGATCAGTAGCTCATCACTCAAATCGTAAATCTCCCTTACCATTTTTGGAGGAATAGGATACTGAGATATTTTAAGAATGTTGAACGGAAGTTCTCCATCTGGCAAGTTCTCCATCAGGTAGTTGTAAGCAATACCAGTTGCAATGACACCTAACTTCGAACTTTTACCTTTAAATAGCTTGTTGAACTCTGATGCATCCGATACAGAATCCATTACCGATTGTGTACCTAGAAGTTTTTTATAGTTAACCCTTGCAATGGCAGGAAGAAGTACAAACTGCCGGGGATCTGAAGGCAAGCGCATGCTATTCTGATTTTTACCCTCTTTACGTGCAACTCCTGAGCGTGAGTGGGCCAAACGGGTTGTAATACGAATCATTACCGGAACGTTCAACCTTTCAGAGAGATCGAAAGCTGAGTACGCCATGTCGTACGCTTCCTGCTGGTTAGATGGTTCAAGCACAGGAATCATGGCAAACTTTGCGTAGAAACGTGAATCCTGCTCATTCTGTGATGAGTGCATCGATGGGTCGTCGGCAGAGAGAACTACCAACCCGCCGTTTACTCCGGTAACAGCTGCGTTTACAAACGCATCGGCAGCTACATTAAGCCCAACATGCTTGAAGCAAACAAGAGCTCTTTTGCCTGCGTACGACATACCAATTGCCGCTTCCATGGCGGTTTTTTCGTTAGTCGACCACTTCCTGTGAATTTCCAGCTGAGCTGCTTGCTTCGAATGCTGAATGTACTCCATTATTTCGGTTGATGGCGTTCCAGGATACGCATAACAACCTGAAAGCCCACCATCGATTGCTCCCTGAGCAATGGCTTCATCGCCAAGTAGAAGTAGTTTATCCATATTTTGAAATTTCAATTTGTAATACTTGTTGCTAACACTTTCAACTTTGCACAAAAGTAAATAATAATTAATTACCACACAAAAATCAGTTACTGTTTTGAAGCAATCCTGTTGAATTTGCAAAAATATTGAAAGTAAAAACTTCTGTTTCACAAAAAAATGCAACTAAAAACAGTAAAACAGGTATCATTTGTAATCTAGCCGTAGATCGTAGCAACAAGCTTTCGTGTACCCCCGTTATTTCTAAACTCGCAGAGGTATATTCCCTGCCAGGTTCCCAGGTTGAGCCTTCCGTTCGTTATTGGAATTGAAACCGATGAGCCAACAAGTGACGACTTTAAATGAGCTGGCATATCATCGTCGCCCTCAATTGTATGCTTAATCCACGTTTGACGCTCAGGAACAATTCGGTTGAAAAATTCGTTGAAATCGGTAAGAACAGTTGGGTCAGCATTCTCGTTAATAGTGAGCCCAGCCGAAGTGTGTTTGATAAATACATGTAGGATTCCTGTATCGGGAAATGCTGGAATGTTCTTTGTAAGATACCTGGTAATAAGGTGTACTCCCCGTGGGAAAGGTGGAAGTTGAATTTCTACTTGCTGCACCATTTGTCTATATCAAGGCTTTTATTTTCTGGTGAATAAAATCGAAGCAAAAGTTTTCCAGCTCATCTCGAAGTTCTGCGTATGCTTTTATCTTCGCATCCTCAGGTAAATCCATCGCAACAACATCAGGGAACGGGTACTCGTAAACGCGTGGATTCCCCTTGAAAATTGGAAGCAAAGGCTGTATTTCAGTGCAAAGAACAATTACGTAATCGAACTCCTGCTCAGCAACCTGAGCAATGCCTTTCGATTTGTACGACGAAATATCAATAATAGCATCGCTCATGGCATTGGCAGCGTATAGATCAAGCTCGGTTGGAGCTACTCCGGCACTGGCAACCTCAGATGCTCCTTTACCGTAATAACCCAACCAACCCTCGGCCATTTGTGAGCGGCATGAGTTTCGTTGCGAAACCACAAGAATTCTTTTCATTGGCATAATAGTTTCAGTATCTAAATGTAAAACTTTTTTTAATAAAATCAACTTGTATTTGCTGTTTTTAAATCTCTCCTGTTATTCAACTTACCCTTTATTTTTCAACCTATATAACGATGCTAATCTTGAATTTTCGGGCATAATGCTATCAACCTATTACATTTTTTAATACTTTAGCAGTTTTATTATACTGTGAAACGATGAGAAGAATTGAAGAATCTGAGCTGATTGTAAACCCCGATGGGAGCATATTTCACCTTCACTTGCGTCCGCAGGACATTGCAGATAAAATTATTCTTGTTGGTGACCCGGGCAGGGTTGACACCATCGCCTCCTTTTTCGGAAAAATTGAAGTAACTGCAGCCAACCGAGAGTTTAAAACCGTTACCGGTATCTTCAACGGCGAGCGGGTTTCGGCCATTTCAACAGGAATCGGGACCGATAACATTGATATAGTTGTGAACGAGCTTGATGCGCTGGTGAATATTGACTTAAACGAGCGGGTAGAGAAAGCCAATAAAAGAAGGCTACAGATTGTTCGGCTTGGAACTTCCGGGGCTTTGCAGGCCAACATCCCAATTGACAGTTTTGTGCTAACAGGAACCGCCATTGGGTTTGATGGACTGCTTAACTTCTATCAGAATCGCGATTCGGTGTGTAATCTCGAGATGGAGCAAGCATTCCTTCTGCATACCAGCTGGAACCCACAGTGTGCAAAACCATACTTCGTAAACTCATCACCAAGCTTAATGAAGCTTTTCGAGGATTTCACCATTAATGGAGTAACCATATCGGCTCCTGGGTTTTACGGCCCCCAAGGCCGTGTTCTTAGGCTTCCGCTGGCTGATGAGAATTTGAACTCAAAAATTGAATCGTTCAGCTACAACGGTCGGAGAATCACAAATTTCGAAATGGAAAGTTCTGCAATTAATGGTTTGTCGTTGCTCCTGGGCCACGATTCGTTAACAATATGTTCAATAATTGCGAACAGGGTTACTAAACAGGCTTCACCCGATTACAAACAAAATATTAGAAGATTAATAGAAAAAACACTTGAGAGATTAACGCAGTAACCGCAGCTTAGCATGAGACCTAAGGAATTTAACGCCCTTATTGCCTTACTTGAGGATCCCGATAACGAGGTGAATAGGGTTGTTACTGATAAAATCATGCACGAGGGAACTCTTATAGTTCCTTTACTTGAAAAAGTTTGGGAACAATCAACTAGTTCTATTCTTCAAAAAAAGATTGAAGTTATTGTTAACAACATTCAGTTCCAAGCGGCGAAGGAAAACCTCACCAAGTGGGTTGATGAGGGTGAGCAGAACCTTTTAGAGGGAGCCGTGAACGTTGCAAAGTTTCAGTATCCCCAAATTGAGGCGGGTGCTATTGAAGAGCAGCTTGAAAAAATTAGGAAAGATGTTTGGCTGGAACTCAACGAAACTCATACAGCACTCGAAAAAGTTAAAACCCTTAACCATATTTTTTACGGTGTACATGGTTTTTCTGGTAACACCACAAATTTTTTTGCCCCGCAAAACCACTATATTAACCAGGTTGTGGAAAGTAAAAAGGGAGGCCCAGTAGCCCTAGCAATATGTTATTCTGTTGTAGCACAGAGGCTTGGGATGCCAATTTATGGTGTTAGCCTTCCGAAAAATTATTTACTTGCTTATAAGGACCGGTATTCTCAACAGCATAAAGGTAATGCTACTTCAGATAGTATTCTTTTTTATATTAATCCTTTTAATAAAGGCACTGTTCTGGGGCGAAAGGAGATAGAAAGTTTTCTAGTTCAGAATAAGATTGAGGTTAAGGACGAATACTTTGCTCCATGTAAAAATAGCGTTACTATCTCTCAACTCATAGCGAGTTTGATGATTGCCTATCAAAAGAGTGGGAATATGGAGAAGGTAGATCAGTTACAATTTTTGCTCAACATTGTAGCAAATCAAACAGAACAAGAGTAACCTAAAAGTCAAATTTAAGTTGGTTGCCCTTTTTCATACATTTTTCCAGCTCATCGGATAATATACTTTCCACAGCAGATCTGCATCTTCCGCAACCTGTTGAGGCTTTTGTGAGGTTTTGGATATCGATAATTGTTTCGGCTCCTGCCATTCTCACTGCCTTCATTATCTCAAAAGGTTTCACCGACTTACACTCACATACGTATTTACTCTTATGTTGAGCCATTTATAAATGAAATTTTCTGTGCAAATATAAATTATCGATTTAAAAAAGTTATGCTGATTATTAAAAAGTTGTTGTATTGGTTTGAATTGAAATAAAAAACATATAATTTTGCGCGCTCATTTATTAATAACTAAATCATTACACTATGTTAAACCAGTATGAAACCGTTTTCATTACAACTCCCGTTTTGTCTGAGGCCCAGATGAAGGAAGCGGTTGACAAGTTCAAGGGTATAATCACCGAAAATGGCGGTGAGATTGTACACGAGGAGAACTGGGGACTAAAAAAATTGGCCTACCCCATTCAAAAGAAAACTACCGGATTCTACTACCTGATTGAGTTCAAGGCAGCCGGCGAATTAATTGACAAGTTGGAAACTCAGTATCGTCGCGATGAGCGAGTAATCCGTTTCCTAACTTTCCGCATGGATAAATATGCGGTTGAGTACGCTGAGAAGAAACGTAAAGCAAAAGTTGAACCCAAACCAGAGGAGAATTAGCCATGAGCCAAAGTCAAAGCGAAATCAGATATCTCACACCTCCAACCGTTGAGATTAAAAAGAAGAAGTACTGCCGTTTCAAGAAAAACAAAATTAAGTACATTGACTATAAGGATCCGGAATTTCTTAAGAAGTTCCTCAACGAGCAAGGGAAAATACTTCCTCGCCGCCTAACCGGAACCTCGCTGAAGTACCAACGCAAAGTTGCCACTGCAGTTAAAAGGGCTAGGCATTTGGCACTGCTACCATTTGTAACCGATTTGTTGAAATAAAAACAGGAGAACTTCGCCATGGAAATTATACTAAAACAAGATATCCCCAATTTGGGACACAAGGATGACGTAGTTGAGGTAAAAAATGGTTATGCACGTAACTACTTGATACCAAAAGGATACGCAACCCTAGCAACAGAATCGGCAAAAAAAGTTCTTGCTGAAAACATTAGGCAGCGCGCTCACAAAGAGGTTAAAATCAAAGCTGATGCTGAGGGTGTTGCAGGAAAACTTGAGGGTCTCAAGCTTACTATCGGAGCAAAAACCAGCTCAACTGGTAAGATATTTGGTTCGGTGAACACCATTCAAATTGCAGAGGCTCTAAACGTTAAGGGCTTTGAAATCGATAGAAAACTTATCAGCATTGATAACGATCATGTTAAAGAAGTTGGCACTTACACTGCCCAAATAAAGCTTCATCGCGATGTGGTTGTAAAAATCGAATTTGAAGTGGTTCCTGAGTAATAAATAATACATCAAAAAAAAGCTGGAAAATTTTTTCCAGCTTTTTTTTGATGTTGTCTTTTTAGCGTGCAGCAATCGATTCAATCTCAACCATTACTCCCAGGGGTAACTTTACCACCCCGTAGGCAGCTCTAGCTGGCATCTCTTCGGTAAAATACTTCGCATAAACCTGGTTCATAGCCGCAAAATTATCCATATTGCTAAGCAAACAAGTGCATTTTACAACGTTTTTAAATGTGAGTCCAGCTTCCTCCAGAATTGCCCCCATGTTTTTAAGCACCTGTTCGGTTTGCTCAGTAATCCCTCCCTCAGCGATTTTACCCGTTGATGGATCTACTGGAATTTGTCCTGAAATATATACAACTCCATTCGCCTCAACAGCCTGACTGTATGGTCCAACTGCTTTAGGTGCTTTCTCTGTGTTGATTATTCGTTTCATAGCAAGTTTTATTTTAGGTTAAATTATTGGTTATCCAAGTGACCCTGCCGCTTGGTTATCTTCAAATCCTGCAGTACACCGGGTTTTACGTTTAGCTGGAAACTAAAACTTTTCAGGTACCCAATTGGGATGACTGTCAGCCTCATTTCCCAACAATGCAAATCTCGGTAAAAGTTTATGCTAGTAGTTGTAAGTTTCATATTCTTGAAATCGTACCCTGAATAGAAGCCTATTTTCCACTTTGGGCTAAGGCTTAGGTCGCCAGAAAAGGTTATTGCCTGAGTTATCTGCTTTTCTAATCCAGGTTTTGCATAGCTAAAAGTATAATCAAGCCGGAGGTTCCAGGGCACATCAAAGTCTACGTAATCCATTTGTCCGTAATAGGTTCCCAACGATTCTCCAAACATGTCAACTTGTTGAGAACCATCATTCATCCCGGGTAAAGAACCTTGGCTAATGCCCATGCTTCCTGAATTATCTTTCCCATTCTTTTTTTTACTTGTGCTCTTTAAGGATATACCCACTCCAACTCTAGCAGCGGTGAACCTGAATGGTTTTCCTGTTTTTTCGTAGTTGTAACTCGAGAGCGTTTTTCCTACAGAATCAATAGCGTAAGGATTAAAGATGCTGCTGAAGTTGATATTTATCTTCTCAAAAAGGTTTGTTCTGGCTGAAAGGGATACTGGCGTCCAATTCATTGAATCGGCTAACATATTGTACGAGGATGTAAGGTTAACACTTTCCAGCAGTTTAACTTTTTTTACGGCAACTGTGGTATCCCTTAACGACAGAACCTTCATTTCAAGATTATTACCCAAGGAGAAATTTACGGTACCACTTTTTCCACGGCCTGGGCCACCGTACAAACTTTGCTCGAAAATGGAGTAAGGCTGGGTTTTTCCACTGGCATTAACCTGTACTTCTTTCCAGTAACCATACTTTGTGTCTCCAAAATCGGGGCTATATCCAAGTGAAACGGAGGGAGTTACTACATGTCTGATAGCCTGTACAAACGAGTTTGTGCCGAAAGAATACATGCCGTAAAGTTTTGTGCTCATCGATGCTCCAGTGCTATACTGCCAGGCTCGTTTAAATCCTGGGATGGTGTCGATTACAACTTTATTCGTAAGCGTATCCCAGCTCTTTTCGATGGTTTTTGTGTACCAGTATTCAGAATAACTTACAGAAGGGCTTATGGTTATAAACTTAAGAATGTTGAAAGAAGTAGAGATTGGAATAGAATGTTTCACCCCATTCTTTAAATTGTTGAATGCGGAACGTGTGAAAATTGAGTCGGTTCTGGCTGTAACTGAGTTGTCGAAATTTACGGAGTACGATAGCCCAACTTTCTCGTACCACTTTGGGGCTCCAATACCCGATTTTCTTTTAAATGGTGAGATTCTACTCATGTTAAATGACACCTTAGGGATGCCAAGCGTTACAATACTATCCCTGTTGTTTTGTGAGTGGCTAAGTGTTGATGTCATGCTGAAGGGGGTTCCCGGCCATGTTTTGTTATATGAAATGCTCGATTGCATAGTCCCCGCTAAATAGCTATTAACACTCTCCGATTGGTACTTTCTATGGGAAGGAGAAGCAATATTTACACTTGCCCTGAATGTTGAGTTGGGGTTCGCCTTCGGATCCTGATTGTGGTTCCATCCAATTCGGTAGGTTCTATCTTTTGAGTAGTCTGCTAAGCCTTCCTCGCTAAGAACGGTTTGAGCAAGCTGGTAGGTTATATTTCCCGAGTATTTATATCTCTTTCTGTAGGTTGACTGTGTGTTGAGAGTCCACGAACCTTTTGAGAATACGCTTCCTGTAGCTTTTAGATCAACGTAATCACTAAATCCGAAGTAAAAACCTGCGTCGCGGAGGAAGAATCCACGATTATTCTCCTCTCCATATTGGGGAAGGATTATTCCTGATGAGCGCCCCTTCGTTGTGGGGAAATAACCAAATGGTATAACAAGGGGGAATGGTACATCCTGAATGACAAGGTATGCAGGGCCTGTTATTAATTTTTCTCCCGGAATAATTTTTGCTTTTGTAATAGCCACGTAAAAATGTGGATGATCGAGATCGCAGGTTGTAAATTTCCCTCCAGCAATGTTAATATTGTCGTTCTCCATTTTTTTAGTAACCTTGCTATGTAGGTAACCTCCAGCTTCTTCAGTAATAACACCAGTGATTTTTGCTCTTCTAGTATTAAAATTGTACGTTATTTCGTCCATCCGAAAAAGTTGTTCCCCCTCCTTGAATTCCGGCTTCCCAACAATAATACCACTCGAATCGGGCAGTCCCCTGGCATACACATTATTTGTTTCCATGTCAAACTCAATAAAGGCTGCTTTCAGTTCCATGTTTTGATAAGTTGCAACAGCATCACCATATAAAAAGGCTTTCTTACCATCAATGGAGTACATTAATGAGTCGTTTGCGTTATATATAATGGGATCGTTCAAAGGCGATTCAACTTTTGAAGTATCCTGAGATGAGGCCAGCGAATCAGGATTCTGGGTAAAAGGTATTGGTATTTCAACCCCGTTCACACTAAATTCTTGAACAAGGAATAGGGTTAAAAATGACAGAAAAAACGATGTAAAAGCCCTAAAATGCAATTTATATAGTATTTTTGTGTTGTAATTATTAAATCAGGGCTCAAAACTACAAAAAATCAACTTTTGAGCGTATGCATAAAGTAAATAAAATGGTAAGTAAAACGAAAATCATTGGTTCTCTATTGTTTTCACTAGCTTTTCTTTTACTTAGTTCCTTTGGAGTTTGTAGTACCCAAGATACTTATAAAATCAAAAAAGTTGTAATAGATGCTGGTCATGGAGGCCGCGATAATGGGGCTGTTGGGAAAAAAGGTGTAGAAAAGGAAATTAACCTTTCAATTGCTTTGAAACTAGGTGCGTACCTTGAAAAGTTTTTCCCCGAGGTTGAAGTAATATACACCCGTACCAAGGATGTTTTTGTGGGGCTTGATGAGCGTAGTCAGATTGCCAACGAGAGCGGTGCCGATTTGTTCATATCAATTCATTGCAATGCGAACCCCAGTAAATCACCTTACGGTTCAGAAACCTACGTAATGGGGCTTCATAAATCGAACGAGAACCTCGATGTGGCCATGCGTGAGAATGCGGTTATTGCCTATGAGGAAGACTACTCATCAAAGTACGAGGGGTACGATCCGAACTCCGCCGAATCGTTCATTATTTTTAACCTTATGCAGCACTCATACCTTGAGCAGAGCCTTAATATGGCCAGCTTCGTTCAAACCGAATTTAACGAGCGAGCTAGGCGCAAGGACAGAGGTGTTAAGCAGGCTGGTTTTCTAGTTCTTTGGAAAACATCTATGCCCAGCGTGCTGGTTGAAGTTGGTTTTTTAAGTAACTCTAGAGAAGAGGAGTACCTGATAAACGAAAGAAATCACGACTATCTGGCTTCCGCAATTTTCAGAGCCTTTCGTTCGTATAAGGAGCACGTTGAAAGCCGGAGCACTTTTACCGCTGAGAGCAGCTTTACCCTAAGTAATGAGAGCACAAACGAAAGTAACAACCAGAAAGTTGCCGCTCAGTTGAACCCGGTTGAAGAGCAAAATATTTCTGAAACCAGCAATAAAATACAATTTAAAGTACAAATAACTGCTTCGAGCAAACCCATACCTACAAGCTCCTCATTTTTTAAAAACATGGAGGGAGTGGAGGAGGTTGTAAGCGGAGGCATATACAAGTACCTTATCGGGAGCAAAATTGATTATAGTCAAACAGTTGAGTATTTGAAACAGGTACGAGAACTTTTCCCCGATGCATTCATTGTTGCTTTTATGAACGGAAATCAAATTTCTGTTGACGAAGCACGTAAAATCAATTCATACTAGAAAGATGAAAATTACCCGCGAAGCTAAAATTGGAATTTTTGCAGTACTATGCCTTGCAGTACTCTTCTGGGGAGTTAACTTCCTAAAAGGGAAAAATGTATTCAGCAGAACCAGCGTTTACTACGCCATTTTTAATAGAATTGATGGCTTAAAAGAGACTAATGATGTGTTGCTCAATGGATTTAAGGTTGGAACCGTGAAGGATATCAGGTTTGAGGAGGGTCACACCGGGCGATTAACTGTAACGATTCTGGTAGAAAAACAGTACAAGATACCTCATAATTCAGTAGCTAAATTAATTAGTAGCGATATTATGGGAGGAAAAGCCATTAAGCTTGATGTGTCCCCAAACCCAACGTTTCACGAACCGGGTGATACCCTGATTTCTCAAATTGAAACCGGCTTACTCGATCAGATTGGATATGAAATGGGGCCAATTAAGGAGAAAGCTGAAATCCTGATGGAGGAGATGAATGAGGTTCTGAAAATTTTAGGCGAAATTTTCAATGAAACAAACCGTACGCATCTTAACAGCAGCTTCGAATCGATTAATAGAACCCTTGAAAACATTGAGGAATCCTCTGAATCATTCGATTTACTTCTGAATAGTGAGAATGGAACATTAATTGAAATCACGAAGAATATAAATTCCATATCAAAAAACCTTGCCGAAAATAAGGATGAATTTTCGAATATTATAACCAACTTTTCCTCCATTAGCGACTCTCTGGCAAAAGTTAATTTTGCCTCTACGCTAATAACTGCCGATTCTACCATAAAATCACTTAACCAAATTCTCGAGAAAATTAATAGGGGAGAAGGCTCAATGGGAATGCTTGTAAACGATTCTACTTTATTTGAAAACATTGAGTACGCAGCAAAAAGCCTCGATTTGTTGTTAATTGACATGAAAATGAACCCCAAGCGTTATATCAATTTTTCGCTTATTGATCTAAGCAGGGATAAATATGAAAAAAGTGAGAAATAAGCGTTTGTTTTCCATAAAACATTGATATAAAACAACATAACCTTACGCTACTACTAATCAGGGCACTTATGTGTTCCCCTCCCTAAAGAAGTGTTTAGCTATTGTTTTAAATAGTGTTTACAAGAGGTTAGGGCTCAAGTTTTTAAAGTTACTAACATTTTATTTGTCTGTATATCAATGTTTTGTATATTTTTTTAAAAAAAATAAAAATTATTCTTGTGATTGTTAATTCATTAAAAAAAGATTGGTTTCTGCAACAAATTTTCTGTTTTTTTTTCACAATTTTTTTCACAATTTTGTTACCTCAAACAAGAATATAAAAATTTTCACTAGCAACAACAATTAATAAAATGGTTCGTGATTTCCAAGATGTATGGGCTAACTGTTTAAAAATCATCAAGGATAATGTCCCACCGGTGAGCTTTAAAACCTGGTTTGAACCAATAGTTCCGATGAAGCTTGATAGCAATGTTCTTACCATTCAGGTACCCAGCCCTTTCTTTTACGAGTACCTAGAAGAGCAATTTATCGACATTCTTCGAAAAACCCTAAGGAAAGAGCTTGGCCCAGGAGCAAAACTAGAGTACAATGTGGTGATGGAAAATAATGGCATCACCAACAGCAAACCTGTTACGGTTGTTCTGCCAACTCAGAATAAAACCGAACTGCGTAACAAACCGGTAAGCATGCCTCAAACCGATCTTGAGCATAAGATTCGGAATCCATTTATTATTCCTGGAATTAAAAAGTTACATGTAGACCCTCAGCTTAACCCTGATAACACTTTCTCAAATTTTGTGGAGGGCGAGTGTAACCGACTTGCTCGTTCAGCAGGATTAGCTGTGGCTAATGCTCCCGGGAAAAACCCATTCAATCCGCTCCTTATTTATGGGAACTCGGGTTTAGGAAAAACACACCTTGCCCAAGCGATAGGAATACAGGTGAAGGAAAAATTTCCGGAAACGGTTGTGCTATATGTAAATGCAGTTAAATTTCAAACTCAGTTTGTTGAGGCTATTCGTAATAATAACAAGAACGATTTTCTGCATTTCTACCAGATGATTGATGTGTTGATAATTGATGATGTTCATGAGTTTGCCGGGAAAGAGAAAACCCAGGATATTTTTTTCCATATTTTTAACCATCTTCACCAATCGAATAAACAGTTAATATTAACATCAGACAAACCACCTGTTGAATTACAGGGTTTGGAACAACGCCTTCTATCAAGGTTTAAGTGGGGGCTTTCTGCCGATTTACAGACTCCTGACTTTGAAACAAGGGTAGCAATTCTAAAGCAGAAAATTTATAATGATGGGATTGATATTCCTGAGGAAGTGATTGAGTATATTGCTACAAACATCACAAACAATATTCGCGAGCTGGAAGGTGCGCTTATTTCCTTGCTGGCACAATCAACTCTTAACCGTAAGGAGATAACTATTGAGTTAGCGTCAGAAATGATTGACAAGTTAGTTAAGAATACTAAACGTGAAATCTCAATTGACTTTATTCAGAAAATTGTTTGTGATTACTTCGGTTTACCCAACGATGTATTACACACAAAAACTCGAAAACGGGAGATTGTTCAGGCAAGGCAAATTGCTATGTACTTCTCAAAAAGCATGACAAAATCATCTCTTTCAACCATTGGGAGCTTAATTGGAGGGAAGGATCACGCTACAGTATTACATGCTTGTAAAGCGGTTAATAACCTAATTGATACCGATAAACGATTCAAAAGCCAAATTGAAGATATTGAGCGTAAGCTCAAACTTTAGCCTTGATTGTACAAAAAAAGAATGGGCTTTCAATTTGAAAGCCCATTCTTTTTTTGTGTTGTTAAAATCATATTTTTTAACACTCACCGCAGCAACCACCATTTTCGTCATGCTTATGATGATGACCATGCGAGTGAACATGACCGTGTGAGAGCTCCTCATCGGTTGCCTCGCGGATTGACTCAACCTTCCCGGTGAAATGCAAATCCTGCCCAGCAAGTGGGTGGTTGAAATCCATTACAACGGCTTCCTCTTTAATTTCAAGAATTTTTCCGTTTAGCTGGTTTCCTTCCTGATCGAGCATTGGTAAATATTTTCCAACCTCTAGCAGGTTTTCTTCAATCTCTCCGTCAACCTTAAAAATATCTTTTGGCAAATCAATAATAGCTTCCTGATTTACATCGCCATATCCCTCGTTGCTGGGAATCATAAATTCAAAAGAATCTCCAATACCCAGATTATTAATATTCTCTTCGAAACGTGCTATGAGTGCGCCTCTTCCGTAGAGAAATTCAAGTGGATTGTTTGCTTCTGCTTTATCCACTAACTCTCCGTTTACCTTGAGCTCATAGCTAAGGGAAACAACTTTGTCTTTGGTAATAACCATGAAATTTTATTTTTAGAATGATAATTAATATTTTTCACAAAGAAACGGCTTTAATTTTACACTTCAAAATTGATTTTTATCATTAACCCTTCAATTTTTCAATAGAAAGCAGAGTTAACTCATTGTTAGCCGGAAGTTCGAAGTAAGGTTCTGTTTTGTGGTTATCAACTGCTGAAATGGCATCCTTAATTGCAAGCCAAACCGAGAATGCAAGCATAAATGGTGGTTCGCCAACCGCTTTGCTACGGCGGATTACTGCAGGGTTTGGAACGTTTTTTAAAAGTTCAACGTTGAATATTTCTGGGGTATCGCCTATTCCCGGAATTTTATAGGTATCGGGCGAGTGTGTGAGCAGATTTCCATCTTTCCCCCATTTCAGTGTTTCGGTTGTACACCACCCCATTCCTTGAATGAATGCTCCGGTAACCTGTCCTAAGTCCAGCTCCTCATTTATTGAATCGCCAACATCGTGGATTATATCCGCACGAAGAACTTTGCTTTTTCCAGTTAAAATATCAATTTCAACTTCGGAAACTGCCATGCCGTAGGCAAAATAGTGGAACGGAGTTCCTTTTCCTTTTTCCCTGTCGAAGTTAATTCCCGGAGTTTTGTAGTAACCTGTAGCATGCAAACTAATCTGTTCAAAGTGCGCACGCTGAATTAGTTCTGTGAAAGTTAATTTTTGGTTTGGATTGCTCGCGAAGAAAACAAATCCGTTTTCAAACTGCAAATCACTTCCAGAGCCAAAATTTTCATTCAGCATTTTCTCAGCGCAGGGTGTTAACCTCTCCCTTAGCTTATCAACTGCATTCTTAACGGCCATGCCGTTAAGGTCTGTTCCCGATGAAGCTGCGGTTGGCGAAGTGTTTGGTACCTTTGATGTGTTGGTTGCGTTCACTTTAACCTTTTCAAATGGAACACCCAGTTCAAGCGCTGCAATCTGATTTATTTTTGTGTGAAGTCCTTGCCCCATCTCGGTTCCGCCGTGGTTTACGAGAACGGTTCCATCCTTATAAATTAGCACCAACGCACCAGCCTGATTCAGGAAAGAAGTTGTGAACGAGATTCCGAATTTTACTGGGGTTAGCGCCAAACCACGCTTCGTGTATTCGTGCGAATTATTATAATCGTTTATTTCTGTACGACGTTCGTAGTATTTGCTGCTTTTTATAAGTTTATCCCAAATTGTGTAGAGCCGATTGTTCTCGATTATTTGTCCGTAAGGAGTTTCATTCCGATTTTCGGTTTCGTAAAAGTTTTTGAATCGAATATCAGCAGCATCTTTTCCTAAAAACCGGGCAATTCTATCAATTGCATTTTCAATTACGGCAATTCCCTGTGGCCCACCAAATCCGCGGAAAGCGGTGTTCGAAGGCAAATTGGTTTTCCATGTATTTCCAATAATTCTTGCATTTGGAATGTAGTACGAATTTTCGGCGTGGAATAAGGCACGTTCAATAATAGCCATGGTTAAATCGGTAGCCATTCCTGCATCGGTATTCATGTCAACCGAGAATGCTTCAATCATTCCCTCATCATCAAAACCAATTGTGTAGGTTGATTGGAAACGATGCCTTTTCCCTGTAATTTTCTGATCATCGTCGCGGAAAAGTGAAATTTTTACAGGTTTCTGGGTTGCATCGGCAAGCAGAGCAGCCCAAGCGGCAACATGATTTCCTTGTGATTCTTTTCCGCCAAAAGCTCCGCCCATGCGGCGAACCTCACAAACCACTTTATTGGCCGGAAGGCCAAGAACTTCGGAAACTACCATTTGGGTTTCGGTTGGATTCTGCGATGAGGCATGAACCGTCATATCTCTGTCTTCGCCTGGAACGCAAACTGCTGCCTGAGTTTCGAGATACCAATGTTCTTGTCCGTTGGTTTTCAAACTTCCGGAAAGTGTGTGCTTGCAATTTTTCAGCGCTTCGTCAACATTTCCAATCTCAATTTTTCGGGGCGGTTGTAGCCTGTTGTTCTTCTCAATTGCCTGATCGATTGTGAGAATTGGCTCAAGAACCTCGTACTCAACTTTAATTAACTTTTCTGCCTCGAAAGCAATTTCATCTGTTTCGGCAGCAATTAAAAACATTGCCTGACCAATACAATTTACGGTTCCGTTTGCAAGGCAAGGTTCATCGTGTGCAATTGGGTTTAGCTGATTGTCGCCGGGAATTCTCTTGTAATCAAGTATATCGTAAACACCATCAAGTTTTAGCGCTTCGGAAAGGTCGTAGCTGATGATTCTGGCATACGCATGTGGACTGTAAACTACGCGGCCTGCAAGAGTTTTTTCCGAAGGAAACATATCGCCAACGTAAACCGCTTTTCCGGTTACATGCTGAATGGCGCTTTCGTGATGTGGATTATTTGTCATAACATTAGTTTTTTGCGTAGAGTAATTTTCAGTGAGTTAGGATTTACTTTCTCCAAATTTTACTCACCCAGAATTTTCAGAAGTAAGTTGCCTGCAACTGAAATTCTGTACTCTTTATTTGCCCGGGCATCCGAAATCGGCTTAAAATCATTCGAAATTTGTTCCATTGCCCGCATAATATTTTCACGGGTTGGTTTTTTGCCAACCAATTGCTTTTCAGTATTTGCTGCTCGTTTTGCAACTTCGGCCATTCCGCCGTAGGCTAGAATAATTTCCTGAATTATTCCATCCTTACCGGTTTTTATTCGCGTTGCAAGGCTGACAGTTGAAATGTCGAGATCGCGACGATTCGACACCTTTTCTGAAACTATTCTTGTATCATTCTCAATATTTGGAATAAAAATTCCCTTGAGTAGTTCGTTCGGTTTTAGGCAATTTTTGCGATATCCAACAATAAAATCTTCTGCATCAACCCAACGATTTTGGTCAGCGCTTGTAATTTCAAATTTTGCCTTCAGGGCAAACATTAGCGGAATTGTATCGCCAATGGGCGATGCGGTGCAAATGTTACCGCCAATTGATGCCATATTCCTGATTTGCTGTGAGGCAAAAACTGATAGGATTGGAGTTAATTCTGGAATACTATTTTCTGCAAAAATTTTTACCTGTTCAATTGTTGCTCCCGCTCCGATGTAGAAACCGTTTGGTTCAACTTTGATTTCTTTGAGTTCGGGAACTGCTGAGATATCAAGAATCTTTTCAATAAACTCGTGTTTCTTATTCTGCTTAATTGCTGTATCGGTGGAGCCATTGATAATGAAAGCATCGGGAATGTTTTTGCGAATTGCTGCAGTATCCTTGAGATTCTCGGGTAGATAATATTCCTGTTTTGGATGTTTAACTTCGAGACTCAATCCTCCACTTTTGATTTTCTTCAGCAGTTCAATAATTTCTGCTTCATTCTCTGTGAAATGATCCGATTTTTTATCGCTACACGACGATTTTGCTGCATTGAAAATTGATTCGTATCCAGTGCAGCGGCAAAGATTTCCGGAAAGTGTTCCAACAATATTCTCACGGGTTGGCTGAACGTTCGATTTGTACATCCCAAAGATTGACATGGTTACGCCTGGAGTGCAGTAACCACACTGGCTTGCGTGTTTTTCAACTATCGCTTTCTGAACCGGATGGAGAATGGTTTCGGTTCCTTTTTGCTGCGCAAGATTTTCAACTGTAATTAGCTGCTTCCCGTGGAGCGATGCAAGAAACATCATGCACGAATCAACAGTTTTGTACGAAATTTTATTTCCTTCGGAAAGTTCTCCAACTACAACAGTACACGCACCGCAATCGCCTTCGGCGCAACCTTCCTTTGTTCCACGGTGTCCGGGAAGTGAACGAAGGTAATTGAGTAGGGTTGTTGAGGGACGAAAATTGGTTTTTGTAAAATCAATTTCAACGATTTTCCCGTCGAGAACGAATTTTAAAATATTAGTTTTCATAACCTTTTCGAGTTTTTTACATCGATAAGCTTAGCCACAATGCTGATGGCAATTTCACGCGGAGTTTCGGCTTGGAATGGAATTCCGATTGGCATATCAACACTATTCAGCTGCTCCTCGGTGATAATATTTTGCGACAGCAAGCGTTTTTTTGATTCAGCAACTTTTCGTTTGCTACCAATCATTCCGACGTATGCAAGATTTAGTTTTGCCATTCGGAGCATTATTTGCTCATCGTACTGGTGATTTGGAGTTGTAATTACTGCAAAATCGCGTGATGTAAATTCTGTTTCTTCAATGGTTTTGAAGTAATCGTTATTTATACACTGTGCGTATGAACTTGGAAACTCGCTGTAAATTCCCTCGCGATTATCAACAAAAATTACCTTGAAATCGAGGTCGGTGGCAAATCGGCCAACTTCGCGGCCAACGTGACCGGCGCCAAAAATGTAGAGTTTAATATTTTTATTGAATGGTTCGAAGTAAATTTCCATGTTCCCACCGCACTGCATCTGCAAATCGGTTTCGAGTTGGTAGCTTTTTTTTAGCGGTTTGCCGCTTTTCAGAACCTGAATTGCCTCATCAATGGCTTGCTTCTCAATGGATCCGCCACCAATTGTTCCGGAAATTGTCCCATCGGCGAAAACCAGCATTTTTGCTCCCTCTTTCCTTGGAGTTGATCCTTTAGCCTCGGTAACCAGGCAGAATGTAAATGCCAAATCCTGATCCTTAAGCTCTGATAAATGGAAAAGTATGTCCTTCATGTATGATGTATTGTTTTTTTTAGCAATAATCACAAAAATAAGTAAAAAAACGAATTTGATTTTTAGCGCCTAGGAGGAACCGAAAAACTCACCCAACATTGATTTGTATTCTGCTGATGTATTAATATTTAAGGTTGTTTTTTTGTCATCAACGTACACTGAGTTTCCCCTAAAACTATTTAGGAAGGTTTTGAAATTTATATCTTCAGTTTCCTTTTTTACTATCGATTCAATAATTTTCTTGCTTACAAGAATTGGGTGTCCACCTTTCTCTTTATAGCGTGGAAATACATAGTCAAGTTCACTTAAATTTTTGTTTAAAGTTATAAGCGTTTTATATGAAACGAAGGGATTGTCGACATTTTGAATAAAAACACTTTTTGGGCTTTCTAACCGGTTTATTCCAAGTTTTATGGAGAAGAATCGTCCGAGAATGGGAGTATCATTAATCACAAAATCTGCTTTGTCAAATAGATCTGGTTTGCTCTGATGGATTTTATCTAATCCTAGCGGGTTAATCACAACAACAATTTGTTCGCATCCAAATTCGAGGTAACCATCAATAATATTTTCCAGAAAAATTTTCCCGTTGGGAAGGGGAAGCATAAACTTTGGTTCTCCAAATCGTTCAGATTTCCCTGCTGAAAGTATTAAGGCAGAATTATTTGTTTTGAAATTTAATTGCTCTATCATAATTGGTAAATATATTTAAAATGGATTTATTTAAAAGGTTTATACTTGCTTTTTCATATATTAGCCCCTCTTTAAATAATTAGTTTATGAAAACAGATCGGTTTTATCCAATTCAGCTAGAGCATCTTTTACGAATGATTCTTAAGCAGTTAGATGAAAATAACCAGATATTTGGTATTCCTAAAAAGCTTTTTTACTCACCCGAATTAGTAGAATCTTTTCGTAGCGAACGTTTCGGTCAGCTACTTGAAACACCAATAGGCGTTGCTGCCGGACCACACACACAGTTGGCACAAAATATAATTGCAGCATGGATTTGCGGAGCACGATTTATTGAGCTGAAAACAGTTCAAACTTTAGACGAACTCGAGATCTCGAAACCCTGTATCGACATGCAGGATGAGGGTTACAACTGCGAGTGGTCGCAGGAGTTGAAAATTCACGAATCGTTCGATCAGTACCTCGATGCATGGATTATAATTCACATTCTGAAACACAAGTTAGGAATTGGCAGTCCAAGTTCGCCTGGCGTAATTTTTAACATGAGCGTTGGTTACAACATGGAAGGAATCCTGAAGGACAATGTTCAGTGGTTTTTCAGTAAAATGGCCGATGCTTCAGCAGAACTTGAAGAGAAGATAAAATCGATTGAGAAAATTTATCCTGAGGTTCGTGAAATTGAAATTAGCCCTAGATTATCGGATAATATCACTCTATCTACAATGCACGGTTGTCCGCCCGATGAGATCGAGAAAATCGGACATTACCTGCTATCCGAGAAAAAATTACATACTGCAATTAAGCTAAATCCTACACTTATTGGTAAGGAAAAGTTAAGAGAAATTCTATTAAAATCGGGATTTGAAACCAACGTTCCGGATATCGCATTCGAGCACGATTTAAAGTATCCCGATGCGTTAAGCATAATAAAAAACCTTCAAGAAACAGCGAGCAAAAATAAATTGCAGCTTAGCATTAAACTTACAAATACACTCGAAAGCGTAAATCACAAGGATGTTTTTTCGGCCGACCAAGAAATGATGTACATGAGCGGCAGGGCTCTGCATCCCATTTCGGTGAATTTAGCGGCGAAACTTCAAAAGGATTTTAACGGCGAACTCGATATTTCCTTCTGTGGAGGAGTGCACGCATTTAATGTTTCCGATGTAGTTGCGTGTGGGATGAGTCCCGTAACAGTTTCTACTGATATTTTAAAGCCAGGAGGATACACGCGTTTAAACCAGTATATTGAAGAGTTAAGAAAGAAGTTTGAGGTTGTAAGAGCAAACTCAATTGACGATTTCATTCAAAAAAAGTGTCGTACTACAAAAGAAAACTTGCCTCAGTGTTTACAGGTGAATTTAAATCATTATGCTCAAGTGGTGTTAGGAACCCTTGATTATAAGAAAACGAGCATTCATGACACCACAATAAAAACAAACCGACCGTTAGGTATGTTTGATTGTATCCATGCTCCATGTGTTGATACGTGTCCAACAAATCAGGATATTCCAAATTATAACTATTACACTCTAAATGGAGATATTTGCAAAGCAGGAGAAATAATTCTTCAAACCAATCCATTCCCGCAAACAACCGGAATGATTTGCGATCATCTTTGCCAAACAAAATGCACAAGAATTAACTATGATGGGGCAGTTTTGATTCGTGAAATCAAGAGATATGTAGCAGAAACAGCAATTGCAAGCCAATCATCAAAACCCCGTGAACCTAAAAATAGTTCACAAAGGAAGAGAGTTGCAATTATTGGGGCGGGACCATCAGGGCTATCATGTGCTTATTTCCTTGCCCAAGCCGGTTTTAGAGTTGAAGTTTTTGAGAGTAAACCCAATCCAGGAGGAATGGTTTCTGGTGTAATACCTTCATTTAGATTAACCAACAAGGCTATTTCAAACGATATACAAAGAGTGAGAGAGTTGGGGGTTGAAGTTAACTTCGATGTGAAAATTAATGTGCAACTTTTCAAAAAACTTCAGGAAGAGAATTGTTATGTCTATATTGCTGCTGGTGCGCAGAACTCTGCGAAGTTGGAGATTGCTGGAATTTCTTCCTCAGCTGGAGTTGTTGATCCGCTTAAACTTTTAGAGGATGTTAAGAAGGGAAATACTGCCGATTACGGCAAAAGAATTGCAATTATTGGAGGTGGCAATACAGCCATGGATGTTGCACGAACAGCATTCCGACTTGTTGGAAACGATGGAAAAGTAACCATAATTTACCGTCGAACTATTAAGGAAATGCCTGCAGATCAGGGAGAAATAATTGCAGTCCTAAAAGAGGGTGTGGCGGTAATGGAGTTAACCTCTCCCGACAAAATTCTTTCTACAGATGGGAGAGTTTCGGCTATTCTTTGCTCGCGTATGGAGTTGGGTGAAAAGGATGAAAGTGGACGACGAAGACCGATAAAAATTCCGAACTCTGAGTTTGAGGTGGAGGTTGATACTGTGATTCCGGCTGTTGGCCAGGAGCTGGCTTTCGATTTTGGGAATGGGGAACTTATTTGCTCGGAGCCTGGAAAATATGAGACCAAAATTCCAAATGTGTTTATTGGTGGCGATGCTCTTCGTGGTGCATCAACCGCAATTAATGCCATTGGAGATGGTCGAAAGGTTGCACAGCTAATTATTGATAGGGAAGGGATAGACTTTAAAACACGACCTGAGAATATTCGTGAACCGATGGATTCTTCCTGGCACATTGCAAAAAGGTCGAGAAAGGTTAACCCCGTAAAAGTTCTTGAAACCTCACTCAGTGATCGTAAAAATTTTGAGTTGGTTACTCAAACTTTAACTGAGGATGAGGTTATTGATGAGGCCAGCCGTTGTTTGCTTTGTGACGAGTACTGCAGCATTTGCGCAACTGTTTGTCCAAACATGGCCAATGTTACATACAACGTAAAGCCAACCAGCATTTTGCTTCAAACTGCGAAACGAAAGGATGAAGGCAGTTTCGCAATTGAACCATCAGGATTGTTCGAGGTAAAGCAGCCTTACCAAATACTGAACATTGCTAACTTCTGTAACGAGTGTGGGAATTGTAACACTTTTTGTCCGAGTAGTGGCGCTCCCTACAAGGAGAAGCCCAAAATCTTTCTTACCCAATCATCATTTAATGATGCAGAGGAAGGTTTCTACCTCGATAGAACTGACGAACATGAAATACTGTACTTCAAGAACAAAGGTGATGTGTCATCATTTTGTGAGAAGAATGGTAGCGTTGAATTCATGAACCAAAGTGCTCGGGTTATCCTCTCAAGCAATAGTTTGAATATTGTTGATATTCAGTTTATGGATAGTGAATGCACAGAGTTTTCAACTTATAATGCTGCGGTAATGAGCGTAATTTTGGAGGGGTGTAAGCAGTTAACTTTCAGTTAGTGTTTTTTACATGCTGATTGTTACCACCAGGTTGAAAAGACCAATCAACTCCTCATTCGGTTTGAAAACGAAGTCGACTGAGTTACATTTTCGAAAAATGTAGATTAAGCCTATACCAAGTCCCGTTTCGTTTCTGTCTATAATGCTTTGTAGTTTTTGTCGATAAAGGCCATTGAGTTCCTCTTTAGTAAGTTTCTTGAGGTTGTTCAGCTGGGTTGTAAGGTTCTCAACTTTATTGTTTTCAATAAAGTTTGTGGTTGATATGTAAAAATCATCATCTTGTTTCCCCAGAATAAAAAGTGCATCGTTGGTGCCATTCTTACGGAAGGCGTGCATCGAGATATTCTGGAGGAGTTCAACCGATATGTTGTATAGTTTTTGACGTCCTGAGTGGGTCTCGTTTTCCTTGTGAAGATTCTTTTCAATCATTTGGATAACAGGGAGAACGGAGTGTTCGGCGAAATCGCCTTTGTGTAATATAAGAATATCCTCTTTCACCATCAACTTGTGCAGGGATTTCATTATGCCGAGGGAGGAGTTTTGATAATCGTCATCTTCCTGTTTGGAACTATCCTCAGCGGAGCTGAGCATTAGCTGTAGGTAGAACATTGAGGAACAGTCGCTAATGGGTTCAAAATCGTAAATAATTTTTTTCCCCGATTTTCTGGCCATCTCAATAATTCCCAAACCGGCACCTCCACGTTCTGATAGTTTGCCTTTAGCAAGTACCTGCTTTTGTAGAAGTCGTAGCTCGTCGGGAGATAAACTGTTTACCCTGTCGAGCTTCTCCTTAACAACATCAATGGTGCTGTTGTTAACAATATTGGCCGATGTGATAAAGAAGGATGAGCCGATGCTCCTTACAAAAAATGCGCTTGATTTTTCATGAAAGGAAGCGGTTTCGATTTCAACCTTACCGTGCCTTACAACGTTTTGGTAACACTCAGCAAGCAGGAAACTAATTTTGTTCTTCAGTTTCACGAAGTTTCCTGAGGAGTCGATGTTGAATTGTGTTAACTCAATTATTTTATGGGTTATGGTATCGGAAATTGAACCGGAGTAAGCAAAGCAGAGGTTATCGGCCTCCAGGAAGTTAAATATTTCAAGGGAAGATTTAATATCCATCTATTTTGCTTTTTTTGGTTACAATCTTGCAATTTAATGAAAAAAAGGAAAAAGGGTTCATTTCTTCAGCAAAAATTCCAACGGAATTGCCAGTCGTTTGCTCCAGGAATGTTCTGAATGTTCTTCACCATCGAACTTAAGGGTAATCCAATTTTCATTGTTATAACCTTTGCCAATCATAATAGAGTCAATTTTTTGTTGGTAAGGTTCGTAGAATCTGTCGAGAGTTTCTGTTCCGAAGTCGAAGTATATTTTGTGGCTGTCAGCCACCGGTATATTTTCATCGATGAATTTCTTGAAATGATTGAAAATAGTTTCGCTCATTGTAGTATCTTCTGGAATGTAAAGTGGCCAATGTGTTGATAGGCAGGCTGCTCCGCCAAAGGTGTCGGGGTATTTACATATTGCATAAATAGAAATAACTCCTCCCATGCTCGATCCCATTAAAAAAGTATTCTCTTTATCAGTTTTTGTTGAGTAGTTTTTGTCGATGAATGGTTTAAGCTCCTCAACAAGAAATTTAAGGTAGTTGTCAGCTTGAGGTTTATTCTTCAAAGCGTCAAGTACTTTGCTTAAATGAAGAGAAGGCAAGCTATCAATAATTGCCTGTGGAAAGTATTCAGAGTGTCTATAACCATCATTATTCCACACACCAACAACTATACAGTTTGAAATTAAGGATTCGTTTAGAAGTTTCGAAGCTATTTCATCAACCTTCCACTCCTGCTTATTCCACGTTTTTGTGCTATCGAATAACATTTGTCCATCATGCATATATACTACTGCGTACTTATTTTTTGGCGAGTAATTATATGGTATCCAGACATCTATGTTTCTTGAATCAACAAATTTTGAATCAAAATTTTCAATACGAACTAGTGCTCCAGAAGATACTATAGGGAGGTTTTTGTCCTGATTTGAGCATGCAATCATTAGCAGGCTCGCAACAATAGCAGCAAGTTTTTTCATAGTTTAAATGGTTACAATAAGGGAAAAAAGAGCTGATTCGTTATGTGGGGTAATTGAAAACTCAACTTTTTGCGAATACTTATAGATGTCAATTAAACCAAGCCCAATGCTTAGGTTAACTTCGTCAATAACCATTTGTAGTCTTTTTTTGTACAACTGATTGAGTTGTTCAACAGAAAGTTTACTAAGCTCATTCATTTGTGAAGCAAGGGTTGATGCTTCCGATTTCTCAATAAGATTTGCAGCACCAATTATGTATTTATCGTTAACTTTCCCTAGGGTAAAAACTCCTTCAGTTACCCCATCTTTTTTGTAACCGTGACGAGAAATATTTTGGAGAATTTCAACCGAAAGGTGGTATAGGTTTGAGCTAAAAAAGTTTTTTTCGAAGTTTTTCTCAAGGTTACCCTCAATCATTTTAATAACTGGTAAGAAGGTGTTTTTTGAAAAATCGCCTTTGTGCATGATTAGGACTCCATGAATGGCGAGGTTGTCGTGTAGTAGTATCATTCTCTTTAAAAGTTCGTCGTTCTCCCAAACCGCTTTGGTATCGGCCACATGAAGTCGCACAAACAGATAGAACAACGATGTTTTATCGTTTATTTTCTCGAACTTATAAAGAAGTTTTTCACCCGTTTTTCGGGCCATAAGAATAATACCAATACCAGCTCCCCCTTTTTCATTTAGCTCCCCCTTCATTAAAATTTGAGCTTGAAGTTCTTTTAGTTCATCGGGTGAAAGGTTGTTTACCCTGTCGAGCTTCGATTTTATTTCGTTGATAGAATCATTTTCAACAGGATTCGCTGATGTTATAAAGAAACTACTACCAATTGTTCTGAGGAAAAAATAGTTCGATTTCTCATCGAATTGTTTAATCGTTGATGTGTCAACACTATGGCGGACGATGTTTTGGTAACATTCGCCCATAATGAAGCTAACCTTGTTTTTAAGGCCGGTATTCATCCCCTGCGAGTCGATATTATAGCGAGCAAGGTCGATTATTTTTACTGTAAGAGAATCAGAGAATGATCCTGTGTAGGCAAAGCTTAAATCATCCTCACGTAAATCGTAGAAAAGTGTATTTAGCAGTTCAATATTCATTAACAGGGTGAAAGTTATGAAGTAAATATAACATACTATTCTGAAATGATCTGTTCTATTTGAAAAAAAAATGCCCTAAAGTTTGAAATCATACTTCATTTTTGCTTCTAGCATAACAAATGAACTGTAAAATTGAGTAATGTTTTTTATTGTTGAAAATTTTTGGGTTATAAACTGATGGTAATCATCCATATCGCTACATTGAATTTTGAGTAAAAAATCGAAGTTTCCTGAGATATAGTAGCATTCCATTACCTCATCGAGCCGGTTCATTTGTTTTTCAAATTCCTCCACTGTTTCTTTTGCGTGATCTTTTAAGGAAACAGAAATGTATACCGACAAACCTTTCCCAACCATTTTAGGATCAATAAGTGTGATGTAGTTTTTTATATAACCATTTTTTTCCAGCTTCTTTATTCTCTCATGTATTGGTGTGGTGGAAAGGTTCAACCTTTCTGAAAGTTCTTTAATCGTAACCCTGCTATTTTTCTGTAAAATATTCAGTATTTTACGGTCAGTTTCATCAATCTTCCTGGGATTAGTCATTTTTGCTATTTTATATAACCATTGTGCATGTAAAAATAAGAATAGTCTGTAAAAATAAAAAATAATAGAATAAAATACTAAAAATACGACTATTAGTAGAATATTAGTATATAATAAGTAATTTTACATGCTTTTTTGAGTGCTAAAACTTTTTTTGAAAAATCAATAGCATAAATACAAATCTTAATAACAATTTTATGATTAAGTTAATCGACCACGTTACGAACCAGAAAGCATTAGAGAATGCTGTAAAACGTTTCAAAGAAAGAGGAATTATACTTCCAACTTTCGAACAGCAGAAAAATCCCGACCTAATACCTCCAAAAATTAAGGATCAGCTAAAAAACGTTGGTCTTTGGGAAATTAATCCTCTTAACTTATTCCGCATTACCTGGAAGAACGAGCCCAAAGAGAAGGGCGGATTATTCGGAAAGGTTAACTACATTGAACTACCAAAGGAACTTACTGGAGTTAAGGCAAGAATCGTATTGCTGGTTGGAAAATGGTTCCCAACAGGAGCTCACAAAGTTGGAGCAGCATACGGTTGTTTGGCTCCAAACATTACAACCGGTGGTTTCGATCCAAACGTGAATAAAGCGGTTTGGCCATCAACAGGAAACTACTGCCGCGGAGGTGCGTTCGATTCAAAATTGATGGGAACTGAATCGGTTGCCATTCTTCCTGAGGAGATGAGCGCAGAGCGCTTCAGCTGGCTGAGAAACGAGATTGGCTCTGAAGTAATTGCAACCCCTGGTTGCGAATCGAACGTAAAGGAGATTTACGATAAGTGCTGGGAAATTCGCAGAACTCGTCCTGAGTGCGTTATTTTCAACCAGTTTGATGAGTTTGGAAATGCAGCTTGGCACTACAATATCACCGGAAGCGCAATTGAGGAAGTTTACAATTACGTTAAAACCGATAAGAGTAATCTGGCTGCATACGTATCTGCTACAGGTTCAGCAGGAACAATCGCTGCTGGCGATTATCTTCGCACGTTAGTTCCTCACATTAAAGTTGTTGCATCGGAGGCACTTCAGTGCCCAACTTTGCTTATGAACGGATTTGGCGGACACAGAATTGAGGGAATTGGCGATAAGCACGTTCCATGGATTCACAACGTAAAAAATACCGATGTTGTAACTGCAATTGATGATGAGGACTGCATGCGCGTTTTCCGTCTTTTCAACGAGAAGAAAGGACATGATTATCTTAAATCTAAAGGAATTAGTGCAGAACTTGTTGATCAGCTTCCTTTGTTGGGAATTTCTGGTATCGGAAATCTACTTTCAGCAATCAAAACCGCAAAATACTATGAAATGACTGAAGATGATGTGGTTATTACAATCACAACCGATTCAGCAGAAATGTACCAATCGCGGTTAGCAGAGCAAAATCAGCATAAGGGTACTTACTCTGAACTACAGGCAGCAATTGATTTTGAAGGTAGCTTGCTAGGCGAAACCGTTGATTACATGAAGGAGTTAACTTATATGGATAAGAAAACCATTCACAACCTAAAGTATTATACATGGATTGAACAACAGGAGAAGGATGTAGAGGATTTGAATCAGCTTTGGTACGATCGTGATATCTGGAATAATATTTTCCTTCAGGTTGGAAGATGGGATGAGCTGATAGTTGATTTCAACAAAAAAACAGGGTTGGTATAGAACGCTGATGACACGGATTTTACAGATTCTCGCTGGTTTAATTATTCTGCGTTTATCTGTTGAATCCGTGTTTACTGTGTTCCAACTTTTTTCATATGAAATTTATATTAAAATGCATCGATTGTGGTAAGGAGTACTCACCGAGTGAAGTGCAATATCTTTGCCCCAGCTGCGAAAAAGAAAACTCAAGCAACCTTCCGCCGAAAGGCGTTCTTAAAGCAGTTTACCAATACGAGAGTCTAAAGGAATTGAAAGTAGATTTTAGCAAGTTAAAATCATCGAAATTTATTGATTTACTTCCGATTGAATCAGTAAATAGTTTGCCTTACTTATCGGTAGGAAATACTCCTTTTTACGAGATTAATTCGCTGGAGAATAAAGCTTTGTCTTTTAAACTTTACTTGAAGGACGATTCTCAAAATCCAACTTTTTCGTTCAAGGACAGAGCCTCGGCAGTAGTTTCTGCTTACGCAAAGGAGCAAGGAATTGACACAATTGTGGCGGCTTCAACCGGAAATGCAGGATCGTCGCTTGCAGGAATTTGTGCCGCACAGCGGCAAAAGGCAATCATAATGGTTCCCGAGAAAGCGCCGGCAGCCAAACTTACGCAGATTGTGATGTACGGAGCTACAATTATTCCTGTAAAAGGAACCTACGACGATGCGTTCGATTTGAGCATTAAAGCCACAAAGGAGTTTGGTTGGTATAATCGCAACACTGCATTCAATCCATTTACAATTGAGGGGAAGAAGACCGTTTCCTTCGAAATTTTCGATCAGCTTGGTGAAAATATTCCCGATAAAATTTTTGTACCGGTTGGCGATGGAGTAATAATTTCAGGCGTTTACAAAGGTTTTGAGGATTTGCTGAATTTGGAATTGATAAGCAGAATGCCTACAATTGTTGCAGTGCAGTCGGCCGGAAGCCGAAATTTGGTAAGTAATATTGGAGAAAAATCTTTTAAAATAACCCCGAGCAATACGATTGCTGATTCCATTTCAGTTGATATCCCCCGTAATTTCTACATGGCAAAACAGTTCATTGAAAACTACAATGGTGAATCCGTAATTGTTTCGGATGAAGAAATTATTCAGGCATCGGGAATTCTTTCAAAAAATACAGGAATTTTTGCCGAACCCGCAGCAGCAGCAGCATTTGCCGGAATGTTAAAGTATAAAGAGGAAGGGAAATTGCCTGAAAAATCGCAAAATGTTGTACTTTTAACCGGAAGCGGCCTTAAGGATTTAAAGGGCGTGGCAAGTATTGTGAAAATTCCGGAAGCGATTGAAGCGAATATTGAAGAATTGAAAAAATCACCACAATAGACACATAAAACACAATAAAATTTAGTGTGACTTATGTGTCTATTGTGGTAAATTTGAACACAATGATAAACTTCAACTTAAATTCAGAAGAAATTTCTTATTCAGGTGATACGAATCGTACTTTACTCGATTTTCTTCGTAACGATAAGCATCTGACTGCTGCAAAAGACGGATGTTCAGGACAGGCAACCTGCGGTGCATGTACTGTTGAAATTGACGGTCAGGCAAAGTTGGCATGCGTAATAAAGATGAGCAAGCTCGAAGGAGCAACCATTTTTACCATGGAAGGATTTCCGGAGTACGTAAAGGATACCATTGCAAAATCGTTTGTGAATGGTGGAGCAGTTCAGTGTGGATTCTGTATTCCAGGATTTATTGCGAGAACAAAAGTTCTTCTTGAAAAAAATCCCAATCCAACAGTTGAGGAGATTCGCAAGGCAATAAAACCTCATATTTGCAGATGCACAGGCTATAAAAAGATTGAGGAATCAATTCTTTCTGCAGCAAGTGCTCTGAAAGCAAAAAGTACGGTTGAGATAAGAAAAACCAGCGGAAAGGTTGGCGTTGATCATCCAAAATATGGAGCGTACGAAACCGCCGTCGGAACACGAAAATTCACTGAGGATATTTATCTGGAAGGAATGCTGTTCGGTGCATTGAAATTTAGCGATTACCCAAAAGCAATTGTTAAAAAGATAAATAAATCAAAAGCAGAAGAATTATCGGGAGTTCATCGTGTATTTACTGCCGCTGATATTCCAGGCGAGGAGTTGATTGGGTTGATTTATAAAGATCAATCTGTAATGGTTGGCGAGGGAAAAACTACAACGTTTATTGGCGATGTAATTGCCGGGGTTGTTGCTGAAACTGAGGCTATCGCCAGAAAAGCAGTTGAACTGATTGAAATTGAGTACGAAGTTCTGAAACCAGTAACGGATGTTTTTGAAGCCATTGATGGTGATCGTGTTCATCCGGAAAAACCGAATAATTTCAATACTACAAAATTTACAGTTGGCAATACCAACGAAGCTTTTGCAAATGCAAAATTTGTAACAAAGGGACGGTTTGAAACTCAGCGAATTGAGCATGGATTTCTCGAAAAGGAATCTTCAGTTGCGCATCCCGATGGAGATGGAGGAATCGTAGTTTACAGTCAGGGACAGGGAGTTTACGTTGATCGTACACAGATTGCGTCAATCCTGAATATTCCCGAAAGTAAAGTCCGTGTAATTCTTGTTCCCAATGGTGGCGGATTTGGTGGAAAAGAAGATTTAACCGTTCAGGGGCACTCAGCGCTTTTTGCATTCTTAATGAATAAACCGGTTAAGGTTTCGTTAACCAGAGGCGAATCAATTCGCCATCATCCAAAACGGCATCCGGTTGTTATGGATATGGAGTTGGCTGCTGACGAGAATGGAAAACTTGTTGGATTACGTTTGCAAGCTGTTGGCGATACCGGAGCATACGCATCTGTAGGAACAAAAGTTGTTGAGCGGGTTGCGGGTCACGCTACTGCCGGTTACTTCGTTCCGAATGTGGATATTGAAGCAAAAACAGTTTACACAAACAATTTGCCCTGTGGGGCAATGAGAGGTTTTGGCGCAAATCAAGTTGCTTTTGCTCTTGAGAGTTGCATTGATGATATTTGTTACCAGGCTGGATTCGATCGCTGGAAATTCCGTTACGATAATGCGCTGGTAGATGGTTTAGCAACTTCAACCGGACAAAAAGTTTACGGTGTTGGAATTCGTGCTTGTCTCGAAGCGGTGAAGGAAGATTTTTACAGTGCAAAATATTCAGGTTTAGCATGCGCCATAAAGAATTCAGGAGTTGGTAACGGAATGATTGATGAGTCGAAAGTTATAATCGATATTATTTCCGATAAGAAAGTTGTAGTTAAACACGGTTGGACCGAAATGGGACAAGGAGTTCACAGCATGGCATTACAATCGCTTTGTGAGGAAACCGGAATAAATCCTGAAATTGTTGAAGTTACTGTTGATACCGAGGCTGATATTGAAACAGGAATGACAACCTCTTCGCGCGGAACTGCGTTACTTGGGTTGGCAATAATTAATGCGAGTATCGCATTAAAAGATGATTTGAAAAAATATTCTTTAGCCGAACTTTCAGGAAAATCGTACAGAGGACAATACGTTTGCGATTGGACTACAAAACCTGGAACTCCGAATGTTGAGCAGAAAACTCACTACTCGTACGGATATGCAGTGCAGCTTTGTATTCTCGATGATAAGGGAGAAATTGAAAAGATTGTTGCTGCCCACGATGCCGGAAAAATTATGAATCCAATGCTTTTCGAAGGACAAATTCACGGCGGAGTTCATATGGGACTCGGCTACGCTCTATCCGAGGATTTGCCAATGAAGGATGGATACTTGGTTAGCGATAAGATGCGCGATCTGCAAATTCTTCGTGCGCACGAAACTCCCGAAATTGTGGTGAAAGGAGTTGAAGTTACCGACCCGGTTGGTCCGTACGGAGCAAAAGGAATTGGAGAGATTGGACTTGTTCCAACTGCAGCGGCGGTTGCCTGTGCATTCTATAACTTTGATGGAGTTAAAAGAACAAAACTCCCGTTAAAAAGGAATGGTGAACCATAATAGGCACATTAGACACACTAAACAAGTTGCTATTTGTGAAATAACTTCAAGTTTATGTTGACTAAAAAATATCTCAACGATTTAACATATGAGATAATTGGTGCAGCTATTGATGTGCATAAAGAAGTTGGACCTGGCTTACTTGAAAGCATTTATGAAAAGTGCATGATTCATGTTTTGAATGAGAAAGGGATAAAAGTTTCCTCACAACAAAAAGTCCCAGTTAAATTCCGAGGAATTTATTTAGATTGTGACTTAAGGCTTGATTTAATTGTTGAAGATTTGATTATTGTTGAAATTAAAGCTGTTGAATCATTTTTGCCTGTTCATGAAGCACAACTCTTTACTTATTTAAAATTACTAGAGAAACCAAAAGGAATTCTGTTGAATTTTAATTCTGCTAATATTTTCAATGAAGGTCAAAAGACCATGGTAACTGAACTATTTTCTAAATTACCAAAAGGATATTAAGAATTTTTAATGTGCCTATGTGCCTAATGTGGTAAAACTATGCAAATTCTACTTAAAAACGCAACATACATCAACTGGGAAACGCTTGAATTTACGAATACAAACATTCTTGTGAACGAGGGAGTTGGTGGAAGTATTCAGTTAGTTTCCAATTTGGAAAACGTTGATAATTCTAAAATTTCAGAAACTATAGATTGCTCCGGCAAGCTGGTTACTAAATCGTTTGCTGTTGGGCATCACCATGCGTATTCTGCATTGGCAAAGGGAATGCCGGCGCCAAAGAAAAATCCTGTGAATTTCTACGAAATTCTTCAGTACGTTTGGTGGACACTCGACAAATGTTTGGATAAAGAAACCGTTGAACTAAGCGCGCTTGTTACAGCAATGGCTTGCGCAAAAGCAGGTTCAACTTTTGTAATAGATCATCACGCATCGCCAAATTATATAAAAGGTTCGCTCGAACTTATGGCTAAAGCTTTCGATAAAGTTGGTGTAAACCATTTGCTTTGCTACGAAATTACCGATCGCGATGGGTTGGATAAAGCCCAACAGGGCTTACAGGAAACAGAAGATTATCTTAAAAACCGTCAGGGTTTGGTTGGTTTGCACGCATCGTTTACGGTTGGTGATGAAACTTTAAAAAGTGCCGTTGATCTTATGAAAAAGTATAATTCCGGGGCACACGTTCATTTGGCGGAGGATTTATACGATCAGGAACATTGCGTTTCAACTTACGGAAAAAGAGTAACTCAGCGATACTCCGATGCAGGAATACTGGATTTTTCAAAAACTATCCTTGTTCACTGCTTGCATCTTGAGGATGCAGAAAGAAATCTTATCGAAAAGTCGTCGTGCTGGCTGGCGCAAAATGCCGAAAGTAACATGAACAACAACGTTGGTTACTTTAACGGTAACGGATTGGGAAACAATATTATGATGGGAACCGACGGAATGCACAGCGATATGTTGCAGAGCGCAAAAGCAGCATTTTTTGTAGGACAACGTTTCGATAATATTGATTATCCTTCGTCGTACCAGCGCTTCAGGAATGTTCATCGCTACTTAAGTCAAAACAAATTTACTGGCGATGGTGAAAATAACCTTGTAGTTCTCGATTACAGCACTGCAACCGAAATAAATCAGAATAACTTTTTGGGGCATTTCATTTTTGGACTAAAATCGGAGCATGTGCAGCACGTAATTTCCAACGGAAAGTTGATTGTGAAAGACAGAAAAATCACTACAGTTAACGAGGAGGAAATTCACCAACTTTCACAAAAACATGGAAAACGGTTGTGGGAATTAATGAGTAAATAAATTTACCACAATAGACACATTAGTCACAGTAGGTGCTTTTTTTCAATTATGAAAAAGAGTTTGATTTAATTTACTGTGTCTATTGTGCCTATTGTGGTATTTCATTTTCATTACCTTTGTACAAAAATCAGTAATTTATGGATATTAGTATTCTAGAATGGATTGGCTACGTTGCTTCCGTTACAATTGCCGCATCAATGGCAATGAATTCAATTGTTAAATTCAGGATTATCAACCTTTTTGGAGCAACACTATTTTCAACCTACGGTTTTTTAATTGGCGCTTTGCCCGTTGGAATTCTGAACGGTTTTATAGTAATGGTTGATATTTATTACCTGTACGGAATTTTCTCAAAAAAAGAAGTTTTTGAAATTCTTGAGGTAAGGAACGATAACCGTTATATGTTACGCTTCATTAACTTTCACGAGAAGGATATTCAAAAGTTTTTCCCCGGTTTCGCCTATAAACCAGAGGTAAATACTGTAAGTTTTATCATTCTTCGGAATATGGCTGTTGCCGGTGTTTTTCTGGCACATAGAATAAACGAAACTGATTTGAAGGTTGGGTTGGATTATGTTGTTCCAGAGTATCGCGATTTTAAGAACGGACGATTTGTTTACTATAACCTTCGTAATAAATTCATTGAGGCAGGCTATACAAAAGTTGTAGCTAGCAAATCGAGCAAGGACCATTCGAAGTATCTTAAAAAACTTGGATTTACAGAAACTGAAGATGGATGTTTGGAGAAGGAGCTAATTAAAAAGTAACATTCTTCTTTCAAGGTTTTCAATAATATTACTGTTTCTAATATGGTAAATAATGGAGTTGCTAATAAAAAATCCAACCATTGTAACATCAGCCAGAACTTTTCAGGCAGATGTTTTTGTAGAAAACGGAAAAATTAAAGCAGTAGGAGAAAACCTCATTCTCAACTCTTTAAATATAATTGATGCAGAAGGAAAATTCCTTTTTCCCGGAGGGATTGATCCGCACGTTCACATGCATTTGCCGACTCCAGCAGGATTTTCCGCGGACGGTTTTTTGTCGGGAAGCAAATCGGCTTTGCGCGGAGGAACAACTACACTAATCGATTTTGTAACGCCC